>Ga0334898_1000806_pt1 | contig 42668 bp, 31 predicted proteins | sample GraSluR3_MG_10_FD_207228 | JGI IMG/M metagenome (GOLD analysis project Ga0334898, IMG submission 207228) | Sludge microbial communities from methane-producing bioreactor in Wageningen University, Netherlands - Granular Sludge_3_08-R3 | ecosystem: Engineered > Bioreactor > Anaerobic >... | reverse complement strand
AAAAAATTATTGCAAATTCAAAAACAAAAAATGAATTTAGGTGAGGTTTCAACTGATGATTTTCAAGTAGATTTTAATTATGAGGCAACGATTTAATTTTAAGTAGATTTTTTTTTGACGCAACTAGCATTTAGATAGGGGGGCATACAATCGGTTGGTGTCGTCTCTATCAATCCGGGCAATCACCGCAATATTCTATTTAACGCCGCCGATTAAAACAAAAATACCATACTTGTGATAGCATTCAACGTCCCGAAAACCAATATCATTCAGCATATTCAATTGGCTTATCAGTGAGGATGGCTTGTTTTCACTTTTTCCTTTGTAAATATCAGGCAAATTATCGTGTGTTCCAATCTCATTTTCTCTTTTAGAAGATTTCAATAATACGTTAATATAGTCCGTCCACATTTTGAATTGTATAGCTTCGGTTTTTAGCGCGGCAGGCAAGACCACATCAATATTAATAAACAACCCTCCTTGCTTCAGAAGCGTATATATTTTTGAATACAATTCAAGTTTTTTGTGATGTTCAACGTGATGTATAGCTAATGATGAATAGATAAAATCGTAATAATTTTCATTGGTATTTTTGCCGAAAAAATTTTCAAATGTTTCATTAAAAAACGAGACTTTTCCCGATTTTAAGTTTTCCTTCGCCTTTTCAATCATCATTTTAGAACCGTCAAGCAGATGGAATTCATTTTCCGAAAAAAGGTCGCACATCATTTTACTCAGGGCACCGTCTCCGCAACCAATATCAAGAAAGCGCAACCCCGTTTTACCGCTAAAATACGAGCAAAACAGTTCAACCATCAACTCAAGATGCTTTTTTCTTTCAATCAGAATTATATCCTTAGAAGAAACATAGTAGTCGATTTGTTCTTTGTTATCATCAAGCCAATTATTCATACCATCTCCTATATTAAAGGGATTAATTTTCAAACCCTTTTTGTCAAAATTTAATCTTGCCGTCCCATTTGCAAACCCGTCAAGTTATCTAAGTAGTAATTACGGCAATTTATAAATTTATCTTCTAACGGCTTGAACGTTTATTCTTCTGAAAGTTTCAAAACATCTGCCGTCGGGTTGCCTTGTTTTATCAATCATTTTGTCAACAACCTCATTGCGGAAAGCTGATTTATCATTATCGCCGACTAACTTTAAAAAAGGAACTAACGACGGAATGTCTATCCATTTAATCATCTCATCTTCATTAGAAAAATACCTGTCGGCGTTCTCATCCCATACCAGAATATCTTTGAACCCGATATCCGCAGTAATAAGTTTATACTCCCGTATAGACGGCATAAACCAGGGACATTCAAAAGTCTCAAAATATGCTTTATATCTTTCATCGGAAATCATTTTTTTTATTACCTGAAAAAAATTAGAGCAGTTTCCATCGCCGGCAAAATTAAAACGTATAATTCCGTTCATTTTAAGCGCTTTATAGCAGTTATCAAGCAATTTTTTATGGTCTTTAACCCAGTGCAATGTTGCATTGGAAAATATCAAATCGAACTCATTATCAAAGGATATATCGTTAATATCCATCTTCATAAAAGACAGCCTACCCGTCTCAAATTCCTTTGCCGCCTCAATCATACCTTGTGAAGCATCTATACCGAGAATTTTGCCGTTAGGAACAAGCTCGGATAATCGTCGGGTTAAAGTGCCGTCACCGCACCCCAAATCAAGAATATTCTCGTTCCCCTTGAATTCAAATTCGGCGATTATTTTTGTCCCCCATTCTTTTTGATGGGTTGATGCCTGCCTGTATTTCTTTCCGTCAAATTCATATTTCCCCATACATTTCTCCTAAAAAACGCAATTATTTTTAAATCTCTATTTGATACAATAAAATCCCGCCTGCATATACGAAAGCCATAGTATTTCAACAACCCTAAACCCGCATCCTCTTAGTAATTCAATATGCTCCTCAACGTTAACCGGAAAATACTCCCTTCCAAATCGCTCAAGATGATTTCCGACCTCGGTTTCTCCCCTTCCCTGCGAAACCTGAAAATCAAACCATCTTTGCTTTCCATACTTAATACCCTCTTCGGTAAACGGAGAGATATTTTCAAACGATATAAAAACACCGTTATTATCGAGAATATTATAGCATACTTCGGTCGCTTTTGCCCTGTTGTCCCTGTCCATATAATGATGGCATTGCAAAGCGGTTATAACATCAGGCTTTTCCATATCCATATCCTGCAAATCCTGCGTAGGACATATCCCGACAATAGAAACTCTTTTTTGAGATAAGAATTTCCGCGATGAAATATCAATCATACCTTTTGACGGGTCTGCTAAAAGAAAGCGGGTGTCTTTGAAACGTTCCAACGCCGGTTGCACTAAATTGCCGGTGCCGCATCCCGTATCAAGCCATACTTCAGGACTTGGGTTTATTGCTCCTACTATTTCAATAGCCTCTTCGATAAACACATCATAGTAAGGTATTGTTCTCCTTACCTGAATATCGTAACTTGAAGACAAATATGGGGTTGAATTATCAGTCATATTAAATCCTTATATAAATTGTTTTTTAACTAACTTTTCGACCTGCCATGCACAAGGACAGTATAAACTTATTCGCTATCCAATAGCTTATCAACCTCTTTTTTTAATAGCGGAACATGGTCTTGAAATACCTGATAGATAAGAATATCGTCTATTGTATCGTAGCCGTGTATAATACGATTTCTCAGAGCAACAATTTTCTGAGGGTTTGTTATCTCAATATTCGGCTCAATATCCAAAAGGTTTTTCATCGCTTCGCCGATTATTTCAAATTCTCTTTCAACGGCACTTTTCACCGTTACATTTGCAGAATAGTCTTTTATATTCTTTACCTCCTTTATATGAATATAAATTCTATCAATTGCAGATTGGATATCAAAAAGATATTTACTTCTCTTTAAATTCATAATATAAGCACCTTGGTTTGATTTAGCTCCTCTTTCATGTAGGGATTTTTAATTGAAACTTCGGTTGTAAGGTCAATATTTCTGTGCATCAAATTTTCCAACTCAAATAATATATTCCAATATGCTTCCCCGTATGTCGATAAATCAACCGATTTATCTATGTCTATAAGAATATCAATATCGCTGTTTTCATTAAAACCTCCGGTTACAACCGAACCGAATAGATATGCTCTTTTGACATGATTGTTTCTTAGTATTTCTTTAATCTGAGGCAAAAAGCGGGATACCTCCAAGTGAATCATCTGCCATTCTCCGTTAATAGATTTAATCTTTCTCCTGTCCCCAAGAATGGGAGAAACTAAACCTTATATTTAATATACTATTTATTCGCTTATTATTATAATATCTTTTCTCATTATGTCAAACAATCCGAATTTTTCAGAAACCGCCAATCAAAGTCTTTGCATAAACTTGAAAAAGCCCGCAATATATAATACCATATATTCATAGAAATTCAGAGGTATTAGCACGGATTTTCCGGTTTTAAAAATAAACTAAGGTTTTTACCCGCAGAATTTCATATTTATACTTCCTTAACAGGTATTATATTAGTTTCAGCATAACTGTCAAAACCCGAATAAAACGAACAAATTAACTAAAAGGAAAATCCTGTGGAAGTTAAGAAAAAAGGGAATATCGAGGGTATTTTAAAAGAAGCTGCTTACGATGTTGATATAAACGAATTTAACAAGGTATGGTGCGGATTTAAAAATAAAAAGGAAAAAAACCGGGAGGTATTCGGTATGAAAGAAAAGAAGAAAGGTTTGAGTATTATTGTCTGGATAGCGAGCTTTATGGCAATAGCGGGGCTGACTTTTTTTGCATTAACCAAAATCGGCGAAGCAAAACGCAATGAAAAACTTATGTCGGGCGAGGCTATCCTTGTAACGTTTGTCGTAGGCGACGTGCAAATAAACAAAAATGCATCGGCATCGTTCCGCCCGCTTTACGTTGATGATACTATCGAGATGGGAGACAGTATCCGAACAGGCTCCGGCTCGTTTTGTGAAATCCAAATGATAGGACGCGGGGTTTTCAGGATAGAGGAAAGTTCCGAACTTGAAATCGCCAGACTAATCAACGTTGATAATAAAATAGAATCACGGATGAAACTCGGCAAGGGCGAGGTTGCATTGTCGCCTCGAAGAACCGAACGCGGCGATACCTTTGAAGTCGAAACTTCGGTTGCCGTTGCTGCCGTTAGAGGAACCCGTTTCAGCGTATCATCCGACGATGACGGCAACTTCAATGTCGCGGTTGCCGAGGGTCGCGTTGATGTTAGACCGAATATAGCTTCCATAAATAAAGCTAAAGAAGAGGGTTTAATTAGCGAGGACGCCGTTGATGTTCTCGCGGAGGAATTAATCGCTCCCGTTTCGGTAAACCACGGCGAGGAGATAACTCTCGGTAAAGCCGAGGTTGAAATTATGGACAACGCTATCGGGTCGGCTATCAAAGACACGGTTCAAAGCGAGGGTCCTATCACTATTGAAAGATTGACTACCGATTCGGATGAAGTAGAAATCAATATTACTAAAAAGATAACGGTCAAAACCCGCGAAAACGTTAATCGTGAAATAGAAATCAGGATGGAAGAGGCAAAAAGCGAGGGAAGAGAAAACGAGGTCGTTTATCTTACGAGGGTTTCCGTTGCCGTATCCCCTGAAAAATCGGACAGAATTGAAACATCGTCAATCATTTCCAAAACCCAAATATCGGAAAAACGCCTGAACCGTCTCGGAAACGTAACTCAGGACAGGCTTATCACCGATTTAGTGGATTTAGTCAGATTCAGAATAGAATCAGACCCTCGCGGCGCAAACGTATATCTTGATAACGAACTTGTCGGGGTTACCCCGTTCTCAAGAAACGCTCTTAAAGGCACGGCTTTTGACATAAGATTAACCAAAGATGGGTTTGAAGATATAAGAAAGGTCTATGAAGCCGACACTATGGTAGCGGTTGTTCGCGAAAGCCTTGTCAAAATACCCGTCCAACCCGTAGCGGAAGAGGTTACTCCCGAGGAAGATGCTTTAGAAGAGATTATTGTCGATGCAGATATAGCGGAAAGCGAAGATGCCGAAATTTCCGAAGAACCGAGAATTATGCCCGGAGATTTGCAATGGAATAAGCCTCTGAGGTTTACACGGGACATAAAAACTCCCGTAGTTTACAGGAACAGGGTTTATACAACATCACAAGGCAATCTTTATATACTCAGCTTTGACGGAACAATCCACAACAGGGTTGCCGTTGCATCCGGCAGGTCGCTTAGCGCGCCCGTGATATCCGACAATATCGTATATATAGGTTCGGACAAAGGCGGTATTTACGCATATTCGCTTGGCGGCGAAAAAATCTGGAGCAGCGAGGATGCGGGTATAATGCTTTATGACACATCCCCCGGCGCAGGTTTCGGTATAGTTGCTGCTCCGTCAACCGACAAAGGCATAAAGATTTTCAATAAGGACGGTAAACTTATAGGAAGTATCGAAATGCGCGACCAGCTTTTCTCATCTCCCGCAATTGTCGGGAACGGAAAAACTCTTGTTTACGCTACCGAACGGGGCGAGGTGCTCGGATATGATATTGAAAACGGCAAGGAATTATGGAAAAATGAACTTTACAATACCCGTATAGTTTTCCCTGTAATGAGCGGTAACAACGTTGTAGCCGTTTTCGACAGGAACTCCGGTATATTAACGGGACTTAACCCCGCAAACGGAACCATAGTATGGAAACGCGAATTGGAAGGCGCTTCCAGAACAAGAATTTCTCCCGTTAATGTTGACGGCAGGATACTTATTGTCGATGCCAACGAGACAAAGCTGTTTGTTGTCAATATAAACAACGGCGCGCTCCTTTTATCAAAAACTTACAGGAATATATCCTCGCATCCGTATTACGGTTCGGCTAACAATACGGTCTATGTCGGAACCGCAACGGGGCAGTTGTATGCTTACAACCTGTCAAGCAGCGCCGAATGGAGCGGTAGCACGGGACAACCCATTACTCTTGTAGCCGGAGACAAAGACTCCGCTTATGCGGTTACCGAAAATTCAATGATAAAGTTCTACGGAGAACAGGAATAAACAAAGGGGTTTTCAAATATAGACAAAACCGCGTCATCGGTGGCGCGGTTTTGTCGTTAATATCCGTAGATTCAATTAAATATGCCGTAATACGGTATCCAAAATCATACAAATTATGTATTGACACCGAAATTGTCTTAATTATACTATAACAGGCTGAAACGATATACATAAGGGAATAAGAATTTATGAGTATGGAAAAACTACTTCATATCTCCGAAGAATTCCTGCAAATGTCTTTAGATGAAATTGACTATCAACAAATATGCGATATGGCTCTTGATATTTCAGGGGCAAAATACGCGGGTTTTGATATATACAACGAAAAAGGAGACAAATCCCGAACGGTTGCTTACTCGGGGATTATGAAAAATATCAAAAAGATATTTAAGATGGTCGGGTTTGATTTCAAAGAAATAGAATGGGAAGACCCGTTCCGGTTTGAAACAACCAAAGAAGGTTCTATCACCGTATATCCGTTTATGAATTTGTATGAAATTCTCGATAGAGTTGCCCCTATACCGATTTTTAAAACCGTGGAAAAACTTTTCGGTATGGGCGAGGTTGCTTTCGCGAAAATTAAAAGACACGGGGTTATGCTCGGTTATTTCTCGCTTTTTATGCCCAAAGGTAAGCGTTTTGAAAACTTTGAAATAGTTGAAATCTTTTCACGGTTGGTCGGCACTCTTATTATCCGAAAACGAACCGACGATATTTTAAAAAAAACCCAGACAAGCCTTATTGAAGCCCAGCGTATTGCAAAAATGGGACAATGGGAACTTTTTCATAACAACAATTACCTGCACTGGTCGGATACGGTTTGCGAAATCTTTGAAATAGACGGAAATAAATTCGGGGCTACATACGAGGCTTTTTTAAACTTAATCCATCCCGACGACAGGGAGAAAGTCAACAATGCTTATATCCATTCTCTTAAAACCAAAAACGCCTACGAAATTGAACATCGCCTGTTACTAAAAAACAAGCGTATTAAATGGGTTTTAGAGAGATGCGAAACAGAATTCGACAGAAAAGGAAACCCCGTTAAATCTCACGGTATAGTTCAGGATATTACCGACAGAAAACAGCTTGAAATCAAAATACGCGAAAATCAGGAATTTTTAAACAACGTTTTTGAAAGTATCCAAGACGGCATAAGTGTCCTTGATACGAATTTGCGAATTGTAAAAACCAATCCCGTTATAAAAAAATGGTATAAAGAAAGCCTGCCTCTTGAAGGAAAAAAATGCTATGAGGCTTACCATAATAACAACATCATTTGTCAGGGATGCTCAACGGTCAGATGCCTAAAAAGCGGAAAACCTGAAAGGTCAATAGTGCCGGGAGCACCGGGTTCCAATCAATGGATTGAGCTTTTCAGCTATCCCGTCAAAGACCCCGTTACAAAGAAAGTTACCGGCGTGGTGGAATTTGTCCGCGATATAACAAAACGGAAAAATGCGTTAGATGAGCTTGAACGAAACGAAGCCCTGCTTAACAGCACCCAACACCTGACTAAAATCGGGGGATGGGAATGGGATATAGAAAAGCAAACTATGTTTTGGACCGATGAGGTTTATAAAATTCATGGTTTCGATAAAACCGACTTTATTCCGGGCAAAAAAGAACACATCGCAAAAAGTATTGAATGCTACCCCGGCGAGGCTAAGGATACAATATTAGAAGCATTCCAAAAATGCGCGCAACAGGGCAAGCCCTATGATTTGGAATTGCCGTTTGTTACCGCAAAAGGACGCAATATCTGGGTAAGAACGTCCGCCAAACCTGTATATAAAAACAAAAAGATAGTCAGGGTTATCGGCAGTATTATGGATATTACGGAACAAAAACTCGCCCGTGAAACCCTGCGTGAAAGCGAGGAAAATCTCAGGATTACGCTTGAGTCTATCGGGGATGCAGTTATCGCAACCGATATGAGCGGAAATATAGTCCGTATGAACAAAACGGCAGAGCGTCTTACGGGATGGAAATTTTCCGAAGCCTGCGGATTACCTTTAGACAAAGTATTTAATATCATAAACGCTATCGACAACAAAATTGTAGAAAACCCGATAAAGAAAGTTCTGAAAACGGGAAAAACGGTCGGGCTTGCAAACCATACGGTTTTAATAAGCAAAAACGAAAAAAAATATCATATATCGGATACCGCCTCGCCGATTGAGGACAAAAACAAAAACGTTATGGGAGTAATCCTCGTTTTCTCCGATATTACCGATAAGTATATCGCCCGTCAAAAAATTATAGAAAGCGAAAAACGTTACAAGTCCTTAGTTACCGAGATGAGTCAGGGCTTGGCTCTGCATGAGATTATTCTCGATAAAGAAGGCAAGGCAGTTGATTACAGGTTTATTGATACAAACCCCGCTTTTGAAAAACTTACGGGGCTTAAACGCAAAAACATTATAGGCAAAACCGTTCTTGAGGTTTTACCCAATACCGAAGAATATTGGATAAAAGAATACGGAAAGGTGGCTCTAACCGGCAAATCCATTCATTATGAGAATTATTCCCGCGAACTCGGACACTATTACGAGGTAATCGCATTCCGCCCCCACCCTATGCAGTTTGCTACAATAGTAACGGATATTACCGAACGCAAAAAAGCCGAAACAGACCTGATTAGTTTCAAAAACGCCATAGAAAACTCATCCGATGCTATCGGGTTTGCCACTCCCGAGGGTGTGCATTATTATCAAAACAAGGCTTTCAGCAAATTATTCGGCGATATTCACTATGACCCGCTCAGTGTCTATGTAAACCCCGAAATCGGCAAGGAAATGTTTGAAACAATCAAACAGGGTATGCAATGGAACGGCGAATTGGAGATGTATTCCAAAAAAAGAGAAATAGTAAATATATACCTTAGAGCCTATGCAAATAAAAATGCCAAAGGCGAAATCACAGGTTTAGTCGGTATCCATATGGATATAACGGAACGTAAAAAGGCGGAAAAAGCGCTTAAAAACAGTGAAAGGCAGTTTAAATCTTTATTTATGGAATCTCCTGTTTCCATCATTATACATAACAAAGAAACCGGGGAAATCATAGATGCTAATCCGTCGGCTTGTCTTTCCTATGGCGTATCCTCCGTAGATAAACTTAAAGAGACGGATTTTTGGTTAGACCCTCCCTATTCTTTAGATGATGCTTTTGCTTTGATTCGTAAAGCATCATTAGAGGGACCTCAGAGATTTGAATGGCTCAGCCGTAAAATTAGCGGCGAGTTTTTCTGGGAACAGGTAACTCTCAATACGGCAAATATAAACGGAGTGGAAAGAGTCCTTGCAACATCAATTGATATAACGGAACGTAAAAAGGCGGAAAAAGCGCTTAAATTCCAAGCCACTATCTTAGACCAAATAGGCGACCTTGTTACCGCAACCGATTTGCAAGGTAAAATTATTTATGTTAATGAAGCTGAATGTGAAACATTCGGCAAAACAAAAGAAGAATTAATAGGAAAGTCAACCCGTATTTACGGCGAAGATTCAAAGCACGGCGCCAAGCAAAAGGAAATATTACAAAAGACTCTTGAAAACGGGGAATGGAGAGGCGAGGTCGTTAATTTCGATAAAGATAATAATGCTATAATAATGGATTGTCGAACTTGGACAATGTCGGATTCCAACGGCAAGCCCTATGCGCTTGTCGGGGTTTCAACAAATATTACGGAACGAAAGCAAAATGAGGAAGAACTTCGTAAAAGCGAGGACCGCGCTAAAAAGCAACGCGCCGCTATTGTCAGCCTTGCAACAGATAAAGCGATAAATTCCGGCGACATCGCCGAAGCCTCCAAAAAAATTACCGAAATAATGGTAAAAGCGATGGATGTTGAACGCGCAAGCGTTTGGCTTCTCTCCGAAGACAATAAAGATTTAGTTTGTATCTCGCTCTATGAAGCCGCAAAAAACAGGCATTCCGAAGGAGATTCCTTTGCTATTAATAGTTTTCCCAGTTATTTTGAAGCGATAAATAAAGACAGCAGAATCAACGCGGAGGATGCTCAAAACGACCCTCGCACTCAAGAGCTTAATCGGGATTATCACATTCCTTGTAATATCCGCTCACTTCTTGATGCGGGAATTGTAGTAGAAGGTAATATGCTTGGAGTTGTAAGTTTTGAAAGTGTCGGCAAAAAGCGCAGATGGCATCACGATGAAGAGGCTTTTTCCGGCAATATTGCGGCAATTATGGCGTTAGCTATATCAAACGCCGAAAGAAAAAGACTTGAGGATACCCGCGAACAATTACAAAAACAATTATTACATTCTCAAAAGATGGAATCTATCGGGAAACTTGCAGGGGGTATAGCCCACGATTTCAATAATATCCTCACGGTTATTAAAGGCTATGCCGATTTCCTCTCGCAAACCCAATCGGACACCGAAACAAATGAAGGACTGAAAATAATAAACGAAGCAACCGACAAGGCAATAGCGCTCACCTCGCAAATACTTTCATTCAGCAAAAGTCAATTCCTTCAAAAACAAACGGTAAACCTCAATGAGATAATATTAAATCTGCTGAAAATGCTGAAACGCCTGATAGGTTCGCCTATCAAGATTGTCAAGGATTTGGAAAAGGATTTATGGTTAATCAACGCCGACATATCTCAAATTGACCAGATTATTATTAATATAGCGATTAATGCAAGGGATGCGATGCCGGACGGGGGCGTTTTGTCGATTTCTACGGAAAATGTCGAACTGTCCGCCGATGATGCCGAACAATTGGGATTGAATATCGCCGGCAATTATATCCGTCTTGAACTGATAGATACCGGAACCGGAATACCGGAGGAAAATATCGACAGGATTTTCGAGCCGTTCTTTACCACGAAACCCGTCAGCAAAGGAACGGGGCTTGGGTTGGCGATGGTTTACGGAATAGTCAAACAACACGACGGGGCTATTTTTATATCAAGTGAAATTAATAAAGGAACAATTATAAGTATCTATATTCCCGCCGTTGTGGAAAAAATCGAAGAACTTGTAAAATCCCAACATCAAGTCGCAGCAATACTTTACGGCAATAATAAAAAAGTCCTGATTGTGGAAGACCGGCAGGCTATACTTGATTTCGCGGAAAAACTGCTTAAATTTAACGGATACAGGACAGTTACCGCCACCACCGCGGAAGAGGCTTTGGAAATTTTCAAAAAATCTCCTGAAGATTTCGACCTGATATTCTCCGACCTGATTTTACCCGGAAAAGACGGAATCTACCTCGCAAACGAAGCCAGAGAAATCCGCAACGACATCCCTGTCTTACTGTGCAGCGGATATGCCGATGGGCTTTCCAAACTCCAAATCATTGAGGAAAAACACTATCCGTTTATCAAAAAGCCTTATGGAATAAACGACCTGCTCCAAAAGCTGAAAGAGGTTTTGGAAAGATAAACCGTGTTACCGTTACTTAATAATTTTCTTTACAATAGAAAGAGGCAAATGCTTTGCGGGATACATAAACCCTGGGTCCATACCTGCGGGTTGTTTTAATATAGATTTAATATAGGTAAAACAGTCGAAACCGGCTTTCCCGTGATACCGTCCCATCCCGCTCGTGCCAACCCCTCCGAACGGAAGATGGCTTGATGCGGTATGCAAAACAGTCGAGTTTACCCCTCCACCACCGAATTGCACCTCCCGTATAATCCTTTGTGCGTTTTTACGCTTTGATGTAAAAATATAGAGCGCCAACGGTTTCGGCATTTGTCTTAAGCGGTTTATCGCCTCGTCCAAAGTCCTGAAAGTCAACACGGGCAAAACGGGTCCGAAAATTTCATCCTGCATAACCTTGTCTTTCCAATCCACGTCTTTCATAACAGTAGGAGCAATATAGCGGTTTTCCGAATCAATATCGCCACCGCACACGATTTTATTAAAATCAATCAAATCTTTAAGCCTTTCAACATTGCGCTTATTCACGATACGCCCGTAATCGGGGCTATCTTTGGGGTTCTCGCCGTAAAACTCCCGGACTGTTTCAACCATCTGGTTTATTAACTTATCCTTGATACTCTCATCGACTAAAACAAAATCTGGCGCAACACAGGTCTGCCCCGCATTGTTGAACTTCCCCCAGACAATCTTATGAGCCGCCGTTTTGAGATTAGCGCTTTTGTCCACAATTACAGGGCTTTTCCCGCCAAGTTCTAACGTTACAGGCGTAAGGTTTTTCGATGCCGCCTCCATCACTATCTTACCCACATTTACGCTACCCGTGAAAAATATCTTATCAAACGGAAGTTCAAGCAGTTCGGATGTTTCCTGCACACCGCCCTGTATTACGGTTATATATTCCTCGCTGAAAGTTTCTTTGATAATCTTTTCGATAACCTTAGCCACAGAGGGGGTCAATTCGGATGGTTTAAGCAGGGCGGTATTCCCGCCGGATATTGCCCCGATAAGCGGAGATATTAATAACAGAAACGGGTAATTCCAAGGCGCGATTATTAATAAATTTCCGAACGGCGCTTTGTAAACATACCCTTTCCCCGGTAATAAAAAGAACTCAATATAGGTTCTTTTCCGTCGCGCCCATTTTGCAAGATGCTTTAAAGCATACTTAATCTCCGTGTAAGCAATGCCTACCTCATTCGTATAAGCCTCAAATTCGGACTTGCCCAAATCGGTTTTAAGCGCTCCGAGTATATCCTGCTCGTTCACACGGATAGCTTTTAACAATTTTTTAAGCGCCTGCTTCCTGAATTTGACGGGCAAAGTCGCTCCCGTGTTGAAAAAATCTCTCTGCTTTTCCAAAATCGTCTGAAAGGTATTTGTCTTAGCAAACATAAAGGTTTCCCCCTTAAAATTTTTTTATATCTTACCCCGCTTCGATAATTTTAGACGCTCGCAATACCGTTTACTTATAACCCAACCCTGCATATTAGTTTAAGCCGGCTTTCTTTTTCCCCTCTTCCGTCATAGCGCCGTCTTTGCGCTTCATAGTCTTAATATATTCCACTTTTCTAAAACGAACCGCAGACCAATCTTCATCAATAGCAACCTGACGCACCGCCTCAAATCCATACTCTCCCAATATATCCCACCCGTTGTCGCGATTAATTTCACATTTTATCTTTTTAGAACTTTGCTTGGGATAAGCAAACCACACTACCCCGTCCCCCTTTAATTTCTCTGCAATAACAGGTATAACCCCATCAAGCTCTTCCTGCTTTGTAACAAACGACAAAATAAACATAATTTCATCCGCTTTGCTTAAATCGTTAATCACATTAACCGATTGCTTGATGTTATCCATCTCAGCCTTAAAACTTACAGGACTATTGATAATATAAACCGGGTTCTGTTCTTTTAGATTTAATTTCTTAAATAACGCCGTCATAACACATACCCCTGCTATAAGATATTTCGAGCAATAAATTTCAACTAAAATATTTTATCATAAAATCTCGGTTAATAAAAATATTCTGCTAAAGCGCGTTGAACTCATCAATAAGCTCATCCCATCTTTCGGTCTGGGTAAGGAGACGCGCCCAAAGTTCATCATCATACCAAAGCGCATCAAGGTCGCGGATATCCTTGCCCTGCTGTTCAATCCACGTGAAATACTTTAGGTTATGAATCGCCTTGCGCTCGGTATAAGTAAGCTCCTTAAAATAATCAATCCCCGCCCCGAGAAGACATCGCTCAAAATCGCGCCCCGCTTTCATTTTATCATAATCGCCGTATTCATCGCGAAGCTCGACAAGTCTTGATTTATACATATCCGCCGAATCAGTCGCAAGCGTAAAAATCATATCATCCGATGTAAGCTCAAGATATTTGGCAAGTTTAATCGATGCGATAATATTGCCGATACCCGAAATACCGATAAGCGGCAGATTGTCGATAGTATCGCCGCTAACCCCCTCATCATCCAAAAACTTGCGCCCCGCTTCCTCATTAAACAGCCGAAACAACCGCATACAGTCCTCATCATCTATTGCCGTAACGACATCGGTATTCTTAACGTTATGCACCCACGGGACATGCTTATCGCCGATACCCTCTATACGATGAGCGCCGAACCCGTTTTGCAACAAAGTCGGACATTGAAGCGATTCCCCCGCCACGACTTTTATTCGCGGAAATATTGTGCGAAGATAATCCCCCGCGGCAATACTCCCCGCAGAACCCGTTGACGACACAAACCCGGCAACACGGGATTTTTTATCACGCACCGAGTTAAAAACCTCCTCAATAGCAGGTCCCGTTGTGTTATAATGCCAAGCGGGATTCCCGAACTCATCAAACTGATTGAATATAACGGCATCCTCACGGGTAGCGCGTATCTCGTGGCATTTGTCGTAAATCTCCTTGACGTTTGACTCCGAACCGTAAGTGCGGATAATCTCAGCACCGACACTCTCAAGCCATTCAAACCGTTCTTTGCTCATTTCTTCGGGAAGTATCGCAACGGCGGTGCATCCCATAAGATAAGAATCAAAAGCCCCGCCACGGCAATAATTTCCCGTCGATGGCCAAACGGCTTTGTGTATTGAGGGGTCAAACTCGCCGGTTACAATACGCGGGACAAGACACCCGTAAGCCGCGCCGACCTTATGCGCGCCTGTCGGAAACCATTTCCCGACAAGCAGGAAAATCCTCGCCTTTACCCCCGTTAGACTTTCAGGCAATTCGATATAATTCACTCCCCCGAAAAGCCCCCCTTTCTCCTTCGGTTCGTTTTTCCAAGTAATACGAAACAGGTTTAAAGGGTCTAAATCCCACAGCCCGATATTTTTAAGTTTCTGCTTAATCGAATCGGGGATTAATCCGGGGTTTCTTAATTGCGCAAAAGTAGGGAGAATTATCCCCTTTTCCTTGAACAATTGCGCGGTTTTTTTAAGCGTTTTCTCATCCGTTACTTTGTCGATTACAGGTATCATTTATCCGTCCTTATTTATATTTTTCCATTTGCTTCCATAGATATTCGGACATTTCGCGCGAAAACCGGTAAGCATCCTTCTCATCTATATTAACCGTCCTACGGTTTTTTACAATAACCTTACCGCCGGATATAACGCTTTCAATATCCCGCGATTCTATTGCGAAAATCAGATGCCCTAAAAAATTGTCCGAGTTCATTTCAGTGCGGGGCTGATAATCCAATATTACCAGATTGTTCTCGCCGTCTCCTTTAAACCCGCCTTGCGCGATATAACGATGAGCGTTACGAAGTCTCGCATAGATATTATCGGGGTTCGGGGACTCAACGGTCTGCCCTATAAGAAAGGCGCTTTTTGCGCTGCGAAGCATATCGCTATACATACCGTCCGTTCCGAGCATAATATTATCGCCCAATCCCCGTGAATCAAAAAACCCAACGTTGTTGTTCAAATTGCTGTCGGCGTTTTCCGCCACCCACACCCCCGAATTTTTTATAAGAGTTCGTTCATATTCGTTAAGATGAAGACAATGGACAAGGATAGACTTTTTTAATCCCAAAACCCCGGCATCCTTAAATCTCTCCGTAACCCGTTTAAGCGATAATTTAAGGGTTTCGCTTTGGTCAATGGGGTCTTCTGCGGTATGAATATGGATACCGCTGTCGTATTTCTTAGCAAGCCCGACCGCTTTTCCCATAAGGCTATCCGATACGGTAAAACTTGCGTGGAGACCTACAAGCGCGTTACGCCCGCTTTTAAGATAATTTTCGGTTTCAGCCAAACCCGATTCGGCAATATTATCACCGTCGCGGTCTGAAAGCTCATAGCAAAGTATATACCCCACCCCGGCACGGTCAAACTCCTCCGCAATAACGGAAAGACTCCCCTCAACGGCAAATGGGGATGCGTGATGGTCAATCACAAAGGTAACGCCGTTTTTAGCGCACTCAATAGCGGTAACGCGCGCGCTTGCGCGTATTATGTCCAAGTCCAAGGATTTATCCAACACCCACCATACATATTTAAGAATTTCGGCGAAATCCGACGGGGACTTTTTCGGCGCAGGCATCCCGCAGGCAAGCGCGGAGTATATATGATGATGCGCGTTCACAAAGGAGCGGGTTACATACTTCCCGCTGCAATCCAGAATTTCGGCATCTTTCGGGATATTATCTACAAACCCGATACCGCCGCCTGCCCCTTCCTCAACTCGAATGTTCCCGCTTTTAAATTCCAAACTCTTATAATCAATATAAGTTGCGTTTTTAAGAAAAATCGGCATTTTTATACTCCCGTATTTTTAAATATCATAACCCTACCGCATAATCGGTAATTTATGACGTTTAACCTTGTCGAAGGCGTTAAATGCGTTTACCACCGCGCCCGCCGTCGGCACAAGCCCAATCTCGCCGACACCCTTAGCCCCGTAAGGTCCCAGAGGGTCAGGCACCTCTACGCCCTTGACTATAATCGGCGGAACGTCTTTAATTCTCATCACCCCCAAATCGCGCATACGGGTTGACTTGAGAAAACCTCCCTCCATCGGCAAATCTTCCGTTAAAGCGTATCCCATCCCCATATGCACCGAGCCCTGAATCTGCCCCTCAAACAGTGTAGGGTTCATAATCTTACCGGCATCATGCGCCGCGTAAACCGTTTCGATTTTCCCTTCTTTATCAAGCACAACAAGCTGGGTGGCGTAACTGTATGAGTAATGCGTTATAACCTCGCCGGGAGCGCCGGGCTTTGTCGTCCAGTCGCAAACCCATTTGCCGTAGTAAGTCTTTCCGACCAAATCGGACAGCTTTTTAGACTTCAAGTCCTTTTTAAGCTCTTTGCAGGCTTCAATAACCGAGTTGCCTATCAGCGAGGTTCCTCTGCTTGACGTGGTCATACCGGCACGTGCCTGATACTCGGTGGAAACAACAACCTCGACAATAGACGGGTCAATCCCGGTCTCCTCACAGAGGGTTTGGAGCGCGATAGTATTAGCGCCCTGCCCCATCTCGGTCCATCCGTGATGGACAATAACCTTGTCGGCAGACCGTATCTCGATTTTTGCCTCGCTCTCATCATTCATACCGTTGCCGACCCCGCAATTTTTAATAGCGCATGCAATCCCGACAGTCTTCCCGTCCTTAATCGACTTGTCGTATTCATCCTTAACGGCAAGCAATGTTTCCCTGACCCCGACTCCTTTATGTAAAACCTGCCCCGTGGATGTCATAAGCCCGTTTACAAGCGCGTTATCATACCGCAGTTGCCATCTGTCAAACCCGCCCTTTTCGCAAATCTCATCAATAGCGACCTCCAATGCAAAAATCGCCTGATTAGCGCCGAACCCCCTCATAGCACCGCAAGGAACGTTGTTAGTATAAAGCGTCTTGGCGATTAAATCAACGCTTGGAAAATAATACGCGCCGGTAGCATGCCCTGCCGCGCGCTCCAAAACCTTTGTGCCTACCGAGGCGTAAGCCCCGGTGTCCCCCCAAATTCTTGCCCTGATACCCGTAAACATCCCGTTAGCGTCGCATCCGAGTTTATACCTAAGCACCATCGGATGGCGTTTCGGATGGACACGGATTGACTCATCGCGAGTCAGATGGATTCTTACGGGGCGATTAAGGAGATAAGCAAACAAAGCGGTCTGTCCCTGCACCGACATATCCTCTTTTCCGCCGAAACCCCCGCCGTTCGGAACAAGGGTAACGTTCACTTTATCTTCGGGAAGGTTAAGGATACGGCAAATCTGGCGACGGTCTTCATAGACACCCTGACTCTGGCTGTAAATTTGTATTCCTCCGTCTTTCCACGGCATAGCAACGGCGCACTCCGTTTCCATAAAGGCATGCTCTATCCGTTGCGTCTCAAATTCCCCCTCCACTACAAAATCCGAATTTTCCAAAACGTCATCTATATTATCCCCGCGACAAACAACGCACTCCTCAAGAAGATTGCCCTTTTCGTGAACCTTTACCGGACTATCCTCCGCCTTAAGCATATCGGTAACGGGTTCTAAAACCTCGTAATCGACCTGTATCAAGCCGACCGCCTCGCGCGCAATATCCTCGGTTTCCGCAACAACCCCCGCCAAAACGTCCCCAATATACCGCGTAATCCCGCCCTCCTCAACCATAAGAGGCCAGTCGTTGTATATAAGCCCGTTATATCTTTCGCCGGGAATATCCTTAGATGTAAAAACGCGGATTACGCCTTGCAGACTTTTCGCCCGTGAAATATCAATTTTTTTAACCCTTGCGCGCGGGTAATCGCTGAACCTGAGCGCGCCGTAAACCATCCCGTCAAACTTCAAATCCGCGACAAAGGGACTTTCCCCGACGGCGCGTTTATACCCGTCATACTTGGGATAGCTTTTCCCCGCCCCCGCCTCTTTGGAAAGCACAATCTCCTTATTTTCACGGACAGCGCGAGCCGCTTTTTCGATAGCCTCGACAATCTTTAAATATCCCGTGCATCTGCAATAATTAAATTTAAGCGCATCTATAATCTCATCGCGGGAGGGGTCGGGGTTTGTTTCAAGCAGGACTTTAGTGCGGGTAAGGAAACCGGGAGTGCAAAATCCGCATTGAACCGCGCCACTGTCCACAAACGCCCTGCCGAGCGTCCGTCTAAGCTCATCGGGAAAACCCTCAATAGTAACGATTTTCGCGCCGTCGAGTTTTTTCATCTTTGTAACGCATGATAAAACCGCCTTGCCGTCAACCTCCACCATACAAGCCCCGCAAAATGCCTGCCCCGAACACCCGTCTTTAGGCGAGGTTATCCCCTCTTTTTCGCGAAGGTAATTAAGAAGCGACAAGTCCATATTGCCGTCATATTTTCTTTCTTTACCGTTTAATAAAAAACTAATCATCATAAACTCCCGATAAAGTTTTATGGTCATTTCGCCACCCGCTACAAGCCCGGGACGGCGTCGGTGTCATACTGATTATACCCTCGTCAGCCTAACCCGTGAAGTATCTCCTTAAAGCCGGTAAGATTCTTCAGGAGAAACGCCAAGGAAGTATAATCAGAATGACACGGCGGCGGTTGCCTCGATACACCTCACCCGCACCAATTTGCAAAACCGCACCTAAAGTAGCCTGCAAATTGGTGCTGGGTTCGGCACTCGGCAACCGAATTATTACCTAAAAGTCTTTGCTTAAACCGCTCGGTCATCGAGTAGGCGAGCCTCTTCCGAAGGAAGGGCTTGACGTATCGAGATGACCGCCTCCTTAGAATTTAGCGCCGGTAATCTTTTTATAATTCTCAGGGTCGGTGTCGCCCTCGGTGTTGATAAACAACACGCGGCTGTCCATCCCGATACCGAGTTTTTCATGCACGTCCTTGAGGTTATGTTCGCTGATTAATGCAAGCAATCCCGCAAGTCCCGCCGAACCCGACTCGCCTGAAATAATATTCTCACGGTAAAACTCCCGCATAGCTGTTTGGGCATGGTTATCCGAAACCGACAGGAACAGGTCGTAAGTCTCCTTTATAACAGGCCAAGCGATAAGCGAGGGAATCCCGCAGTTAAGCCCCGCCATAATGGATTCGAGTTTGCCCTCCGCCTGATGAGGTTCGCCGTCCCCCTTCTTTATGGAAGAAATATAACAGGCGGAATCGGTAGGCTCGACACAGATTAAATGAGGGTAATTTTTGCCGTAACGTTTTACATAATAACTTGCGCCCGCCGCGGCAAGACCGCCGACCCCCGCCTGCAAAAAGACATAGTCCACAATCGGTTTTTCGGGCGTATGAATCGACTCCTCCATCTCGCGGAAAAGAGTGGAATACCCGAGAACAATATACTTGGGAATATCCATATAGCCGGAGTAAGCGGTATCGGCAATAGTCTGCCACCCGAATTTTTGAGCATCTTCAGCGCACATCCTTACACAATCGTCAAAAGTCCCGTCAACAAGCACCGCCTTAGCCCCCTCCGCGCGGATATTGTCGATACGGGTTTTAGCGGTAACGGCAGGCATATAAATCACCGCCTTTTGTTTTAGCATACGGGCAGTCCATGCAACGGCGCGCCCGTGATTACCGTCCGTAGCAGCGCAGAATGTAATCTCGCCGAACTCTTTTAGCTTTTTATCATCCTTAAAGGATGTTAAATCAAATTCACTGCCGAATTTCTCACGCCATCGCTCTTTAAGCACCCGGTAAATAGCATAGCTTGCCCCGAGCGCTTTAAAAGCGTTAAGCCCGAAACGCCTCGACTCATCCTTCACAAAAACTTTTGCCACCCCGCACACCTTCGCAAGACCGGGCAACTCAAACAACGGGGTTGAATGATACCCCGGCAACGATTTATGAAAATCAAACACATCATCGGCATCCAAAAAATCAAATTCATCCCCCTTAAATTCGGGGTTTTCTTTCTTAAACTTGTTGAAAACATATTCACATTCAGCCATTCTCAAATCAAACATCTTTTATCTCCAATGCGGTATTTTTAAAAGTCTCCAAAAGCACACACATCCGCGCGCAATTTTCAGGATTAAAATTCTTGGGAGTGCCTTGTTTAAACTTTAATTCCTTTACCTTAAAATCATTACGTTCAACCTTTGCGTAAAATTCATCGGAATCATAAATATAATATCCGTCATCAATCACCATTACGGAAATTTTATCATTCTCCTTGTATCTGATACGTGAAACCCCGTTAATCCCGTCGATAATAAAAGCCCGCTCCTCCGTTTCAAAAATCTCATTGGAAAGACAAATCTTGGGTTTGTCGGCATAAGGTTTGCCGTTAGTCGGGCAGAAAGTCTCGCAGTTTCCGCATTCATTACAAAAATCGGCAATATTCGCCGTCTGGTATTCCTGTTTCACCTCAAAGATTTTCCCGTTCGGCATCTTAAAACTTATCCCGTCTATAACATACGATATATTAGCGCGATTAGGACAGACCGTTACGCACACGTTGCAAATATCATCACACAACAAACATCGCGAGGATTCCTCTATTGCCTCCTCCTTACTAAACGAACGGGTAACAACATCAAAGCCGTCGCGTTTATCAAGCGGGGTTTCCTTTAAATCGACACCGAAAACCCTGCACGCGGATTTCTTGCGATATTCGGGCAATTTAAGCAATTTTTCGCGTTTAGGGTATGGAATATCGGATGGTAACTCAAGACTGCCTAAGATTTCAAGTGCGGCATTTTTCCCGTCTGCAATAGCGGATATAATATTAGCAGCCCCCCGTTTAGCATCCCCCCCGATAAAAACCTTGTCCCTGGGGAAATTTTCCATATCCATAAAATCAAGGACAACGTCCTGCCCGATAGACCGTATAACGGTATCAAACGTCAAAGAAAATTGCGACCCCTCAATACGAACCGGGCGACGTCTTCCGCTTGAATCCTTATCGCCGAGTTCCATCTTTTCACAAACCAATTCAATACCGTCATCGGTTTTCTTCACTTCAACGGGCGCGGTCAACTCAAGAATCCGCACCCCCTCATCTATGGCATCGATAATCTCATCAAGGTCGGCGGGCATCTGCGCAATAGTTCTCCTGTAAACAACCGTAACCTGCCCGTCTTTCCCCGTAAGCCGTTTAGCGGTTCTCGCACAATCCATCGCGCTGTTCCCTCCGCCTATAACCGCCACGCGCTTCCCGATATCGGGATATTGTCCGGCATTCACCTGCGACAAAATAGTCAAAAAATCCGTTACGCCGTCTATATTCTCCCCGTCAATCCCCATCGACTTGGATTGACTTGCCCCGACCGCGACATAAACATACTGGTTCTCCTCTAAAATTTTAGAAAATATTTCCCCGTCAATCTTGGTATCATAGCGGATAACAACGCCCGCAAGCCTTATACGGGAAAGGTCTTTTTCAAGCGCCTCATCGGAAAGCCTGAACGGAGGAATCGCAAAACGAACCATCCCCCCCGCTTGAGACTTCTCTTCATAAACGGTAACAGAAGCCCCGCCCATTGCAAGATAATACCCGCAGGACAGCCCCGATGGTCCCGCGCCTATTATCGCAACTTTAAGCCCGTTTTTCGGGCGCGGCTTCGGGATAGGCTCATCGGCGTTTTCCGCAACAAACCGTTTAATCTCACGTATTGCAAGCGGAGAATCATAATTCTGCCTCGTGCATTTAGATGTGCAGAGATGGTCGCAAACCATCCCCGTAACCGACGGGAACGGGTTTGTCGCAAGTATTACCTCAAACGCCCTGTTAAAATCTCCTTTAGAGGCGTAATACATATAATCCGTTACGTCCTGATTGGACGGGCAGGTTTCGATACACGGGGCTTTTATACAATCAAACATAGTCAAATCGCGACTTGTTTTTATCGACTTGTTCGGATAAAAAGACTTCCTGTAATAGTTGTCGTCTATGGTTTTCCGCGCGTATCTTTCAAGATTTTCAAAAGCATTCGTTAAAAATAAGTCCAATGTTTTACCGCCCATCGCTTGATTAAGTTCGTCCAAATATTGAGTAAGACGGGTATAACCGCCGGGCTTTAAAATATCCGAGCTTACCGTAACGGGTTTAAGCCCCGCGCCTATAACCTCCGCAATGTTAAAACAATCCGCGCCGCCTGCAAAACTTATATCCAATTTGCCGTCAAACTCCTCCTGAAGTTTTAAAGCAAGATTCACCGCGACAGGATGCAAAGCCCGCCCGCTCATATACATCATTTTCTCATCGCTTGAGAAAATATCGCGGTTGTTTTCGCATTCAAGGGTGTTGGTAAGTTTAACCGAGAAATGAACGCCCCGTCTTTTCGCGCAATCCGACAGGCTTCGGATAATCTCTACGCCGTCTTTAAACTTCAAGTCATGGTCGAAAGCCAAATCAGGAACAACTGTATCATAACCGAGTTTCTCGTTTAAAATCATCCGTAACGTCTTTGCACCGATAAGAGTCGGGTTCAGCTTAATCGTGGTATGCAACCCCTTTTCCTCTATAAGATACTTGGCGATTTGTTCTATCTCGTCAGGAGGGCATCCGTGCATAGTGGAAAGAGTGATATTATCCGACAGCTTTGACGGTATCCCGATTTTACGAACCGATGGATAAACCGCTTCAAGCTCGGCAATTTTTTCCTCTAATTCCCGTTCGGCATTTTCCATACGTGCAAAAAATTTCTGCACGTTGTCTTTTAATATCCCATCCAAATTATACCCGACACTCATATTAAAAATAAATCCGGGAGACTCGTCTTTAAACCCCAACTTCCGCCTTAAAGCGTAAATCAAAACCCATGCCTTGAGATACTCGTCAAAAGACTCGTCAAGACAAAGTTCCTGCGACCACTCGCAGTTATACCCCTCATCTTCCATATCAATACAGGGTTTGGACACGTCAAGTTCATCTAAGGTCTGGACTGTTTTAAGCTCAATATATCTTGCGCCGCAAAGCCACGCGGAGACAATATTCTGCGCCATCTGCGAATGAGGTCCTGCCGCAACGCCTACCGGGGTTTCAAGCAACTTATCATAACGATACATACGAAACAAATCATCCGGCTTCGGGATAAAAAACAATCCCCGCCCGATACCGAAATAACTTCCCTGCCGCGAATACTCATCTTCCATAAGCTCCCATAAAAACCGAATATCTAAGCCCTTAAACCTGTCGGACATTATATCCCCCTAAGAATTATCTCCCCCCCATAGTCAAAGCCATAATTGCCTTAGCAGTATGGAGTCTGTTCTCCGCCTCATCGTAAACGATTGAAATATCCGGGTCATCAATAACCTCATCGGTAACCTCGCGACCGCGGTCTGCGGGTAAGGCGTGCATCATTTTGACTTTCTTATCGGCAAGCCCGACCCTTCGTTTGTCGAAAATCCAGTCCTTATATTTTTCCAAGTTATTAGACATCTCTTCAACACGGTTCTTCTCGTTAGCAAGATAATCATCCTCGCTGTAATAAGCAAACCCGCCCCAGTTTTTAGGGACAACAACCTGCGCGCCCTTCATAGCATCATCCATATTATCGGTAAAGCGGATACTTCCGCCGTTTTCCCGGGCGTTAAATTTCGCCTTCTCCACTATATCCTTGCTCAACGGAAATTCCTTAGGATGAGCTACCGTAAGGTCGATACCGAAACGCGGGAAAAGCAAAAGCTGGGTTTGCGGAACGGAAAGCGGTTTGGCATGCGACTTGGCATAAGCCCATGATACCGTAACCTTAAGCCCGCTAAGATTACGCCCGAAATATTCAAACAGGGTCATCATATCGGCAAGCCCTTGAAACGGATGGTAAATATCGTCCTGCAACGACATCACAGGCACGCTTGCATATTTTGCCACCTCGTTGAGATATTTATTACCGATACCGTAAAAGCAATTTCGTATGGAAATACCATGCCCCATCCGCGAAAGGATTATCGAAGTATCTTTTGCGGATTCGCCGTGGGAAAGTTGCATCTTATCGGGGGTAAGGTCATGGGCATGCCCTCCAAGTTGCGTCATTCCCGCCTCCATAGAGTTTCGGGTCCGTGTGCTTTGCTCAAAAAACATCATAAACAAAGTCTTGTCCTGTAATAAACGATGAGGTTCTCCCATCGCAAATCTCCGCTTTAAATCAAAAGCCGCCTCAAAAACAGTGTCAAGCTGTTGGTTCGTCCAGTCATTCGTTGTGATAAAATGCCGATTTCTGAAAAATGTGTCCATAAAACGTTCTCCTATTATAATTTAATTTTAGAATTATCCTTCAAAGCCCGCGAGTTTACAAGCTATTAATGCGTAAAACGCCGATGCTTTAACCAAGTCGTCTATCGGGACTTTTTCGTTAGGGGCATGCGCCAACTCCTCATTACCGGGACCAAACCCCAATAAGGGTATCCCGTAAACCCCGTTAATCACAACGCCGTTAGTGGAAAAAGTCCATTTGTCGATAAGGGGGTCGGAATGAAACAGGTCTCTATAAACCTCAACCCCTTTTTGTATATACGGATGGTTTTCCTCGATTTTCCAAGTGGGATAATATTTCTCCATACCATAGACAAGCCCCGTGTAGGCGGTTTCTTCATAGTATGGAACAACAATTTCCGCGCCCAAGCCCTCCAAAGCCTTCCGAAGCTCCGCAATAACGGAGTCCTTGTTTTCACCCCAAGCCAAACGCCTGTCGAGATGGATTTTAGCGAAATCGGCGACAGCACAAAGCGAGGGGGACCCCGAAACAAACTCGCTTACCGTAACCGAACCCTTGCCGAGAAAATCCCCGCCCTTCAGATTGTTGTTAAGTTTCTCAATCTCAAGACAAGCCTTGGATGCAAGATAGATGGCGTTTTTTCCCCGCTCCGGCGCAGAACCGTGAGCAGACACTCCCCTGAAATATATCTCAAGTTCCATCCTTCCACGTTGCCCGCGATATACGTTCATATTGGTAGGTTCGGTGCTTATAGCGTAATCGGGACGGATTTTCTCCTCCTCAATAAGATACTTCCAGCAAAGCCCGTCGCAATCCTCCTCCATAACCGTTCCCGTGAAATACACGGTAAGCCCGTCTTTAAAGCCGAGTTCCTTTAAAATCCTGCCTGCGGTAACAAACGATGCGGCACCGCCTTTCTGGTCAACCGTTCCCCTTCCGTGAACAAACCCCTCGCGGATTTCCCCCGAAAACGGGTCGAAATTCCAGTTTGCGGGATTACCCACCGCCACCGTATCTATATGCGCATCAATAGCAAGGATTTTACCGCCGTTGCCGATACGCCCGATAGTGTTCCCCAGCCCGTCGATTCTTGCCTCATCAAAACCCGCTTTCTGCATCTGCCACTTCAGCTTGAGATTGACGTCTTTTTCCTGTTTGCTAAGCGACCTTATCTTTACAAGATTTGAAAGATTTTCGGCGGTGTAGTCGCGATATTTTTCCGCCAATTTCAGAATTTTCTTGGCTAAACTCATATTTATACCTCATAAGAATTTATTTAACGCTAATTTTCACACCTTGAGGAAATAATATTCCCCGTTCTCACATCGAGTTACAAAACCGCCCCCGACATTTCCTTTTGCCCGTCTATACTTTTAGCCGTTTTGCCGTCCTTATCCGAATACAGGAATTTAAGCACGCGTTCGGGGGTTACAGGCGACTCCATAGGATAATCCTTATCGGGACAAAACGCCTTCATAGCGTTGACAATCGCAAAATACGCCCCGATACCATACATAAACGGGGGTTCGCCTATTGCCTTTGAATTTAAAACCGCATACGGATTGTCGGCATCCTCAAGAAAATGAACCTTTACCTCTGCGGGTGTAAATTTTATATCCGGGACTTTGTATGAGCTTGACGTAGATGTCATCAGCCGTCCGTTTTTATCAAAGACCAAGTCCTCAAGAGTAAGCCACCCCATACCTTGTAACAATGCGCCCTCAGTCTGCCCCTTGTCTATAAGCGGGTTTATACTCTTGCCGACATCGTGAACCAATTTTACGCCGTCAAACTCATAAGTTCCGCGAAGACAATCAAGTGTAGCGGTAATTATTGCAGTGCCGAAAACGTGATAAGCAAACGGCTCGCCTTTTTCTTTGGTTTTATCGAAATATATCTCAGGCGTAGCGTAGTATCCCGCCGATGATAGATGCGTCCTTGAAAAATACGACTTTGCGACCAATTCATCCCATTTAAGTTGGGATGGTTTACCGTTACAAAAAACAATCTCCTCGCGAATTTCTATAACGGAAGAACCGTCCTTGCCGAGAATTTTCCGCGCGCTTTCCAGAAGCCGCGAAAGAATATCAAGGCAGGCAATCTGTGTAGCCTTACCGTTCATATCCGCACCGGTGCTTGCCGCTGTCGGCGAGGTGTTGGCGACCCTGCTCGTGTTGGTGGTTTCAACTTTCACCCGCTTAGGGTCAATCGAAAAGGTCTGCGCCGCTATTTGCAGCATTTTCATATTAACGCCCTGCCCCATCTCAATAGCCCCCGTGCTTACCGATACGCTCCCGTCGTTATAAACATGGACAAGCGCGCCCGCCTGATTTAGAAAAATAGACGTAAACGAGATACCGAAACAAAGAGGCATTACGGCAACACCCTTTTTAAACATCACATTCTTTTTATTAAACTCATCCGCGCTTTTAAAAATACCGTTAAAATCGTAGAGTTTATCGGCAGTCTTCCAGCATCGTAAAGCCATACAATTTTTAACCTTCATTCCGTAAGGAAACGGGTCGCCCTCGCTGAGCAAATTACGTTTCTGGATTTCATAAGCGGGAATTTTAAGCGCCTCGCTTGCCTTTTGTATAGCCCACTCAATAACAAACATCCCCTGAGGACCCCCGAAACCCCGAAACGCGGTAAACGGCACAAGATTAGTCCTGCACGGGACTGCGGTAATTTTAGCATTCGGTATATAATATGTGTTTGTCGCGTGAAGGAGTGTGCGCTCAAGAATAGACGTGGATAAATCGGCAACGGCGCCTGAATTCTGATAAAACATCACCTCATAAACGAGAATCTTCCCGTTTTTATCCAAGCCTATCTTAAAATCGGAAGAATAAGGATGGCGTTTGCCGCTCATAACCAAATCCTCGTGGCGGTTTAAAACCAATTTTACGGGCTTTTTTAAAATAAACGCCGCGAGAGCAGTCATTGCCGCCCAAGAAGATGCCTGGTCTTCTTTACCGCCGAAACCTCCGCCGAGCCTGCGGGTATCAACCTCGATTTTGTGCATAGGTATCCCCAAAACTTTTGCCACCGTTTTTTGCACCGATGTAGGGGATTGCGTTGAGGAGAAAACAGTCATTCCGCCGTTTTCAACAGGGATTGACATAGCACATTGCGCTTCAAGATACAGATGTTCCTGCCCGCGGGAATCAACTCTTCCCTCAATAATCTTATCGCATTTCGACCAAGCTTCATTGGGGCTTCCGATTAGAAATGTTCTCGGAGGGGCGATAATCTCGCCTTTTTTATATGCCTCGCGAGGGTCGGTTATAGCCGGAAGCTCGTCTATTTCGATATGGATATTGCCGAATGCCTTATAAGCCTGCTTTTTGCTTTTAGCGACAACAAGAACAATGGGTTCGCCTATATATTTCACATCGTCATCGGCAAGCAAAGGCTCATCGGGAATAATAGACCCGATTTGATTTTCACCCGGTATATCTTTAGCGGTAAGGACGGCAACAACTCCATCAACGCCCTTAGCCTTTTCAATATCCAATTTTCGGATTTTACCGTGAGCAATCGAGGAACCCACGACCCCAATATGTAAAAGCCCGTCCGGCTCAATAATATCATCAAGATACACGGATTCCCCGCGAGTGTGAGGTATGGCATCAAAATTTATCATATTTCACCTCCCTCAATCAATTCCTGAAATTTAATTTTCTGCGGAAACAGATTAATAAAATGAGCAAAAACCAACTGCCTTAATAGAAGACGCTTGTATCCTTCGGAGCCGCGGATATCGCTAATCGGTGAAATTTCCTCTCGTGCAATATTCCACGCCTCTTTGACGGAATCAGCGGATATTTCCCTGCCTTCAAGAAACCGCGAAACATTATCAAGATACAACGGGACAGGTGCAACCCCTCCCGCCGATATATGAATTTCATCTATAACCCCGTTTTTACAAACAACCGACATCGCGGAATTACAACTTGCAATATCAAGATATTTCCTTTGCGACACCTTCTCAAAACTAAACCCGAACTTTTGCCGAACGGGAAATTTCACCGACTCTATCAACTCCGATTGATGCATATCTATTTTTTTGTATCCCTTAAAAAATTCGCGTAACGGAACAGTCCGTTTATCTTTACCGTTAGTAATAACAAGCAGGGCGTCAAGCGCCAAAAAGAAAATACTCATCCCCCCGATAGGCGAAGCGTTCACGATATTGCCGCCCACTGTCGCCCTGTTCCTCATAATAGTAGATGATACGCGATTGAGCATTTGACGAATATCGGGGAAATAGTCTTTCATAATCGGGGATTTTTTCATATCCTCAACCGTAACCCCCGCCCCGACTATAATCTCGCCGTCCTTTTCGTGTATATCCGAGACATTTCTCTGAGAAACAAACTCAAGCTCTGCGGTTTCAAGCTCAAAGGGGCGCTGGACATATAAATCGGTGCCGCCCGCGACAATAATCGCACCGTCCTTGTGCATAACAATCGGCTTGGTATCCGTATGGATTTCCTTCAGGCGATTGGGAATTTCAATAAAATAAGGAGGTAACGCACCGAATTTCACAAGCTCGGAAACCCGTTTGCTTCTATCGGAAAGCCTGTGCTTAAAAAGTTTGACAATAGCCTTCGCCGCATCACGTATAGAAACATACCCGGTGCATCGGCAAATATTCCCGTCTAACGCATCAATAGCGCTTTCGTAATCAATATCGGGGCTTGAGATAAGAAACCCCGTGAGCGAAACAACAAATCCCGGGGTGCAAAAACCGCACTGTGTCGCGCCTTTTTCGACTATGGCATCCTGAACGGGGGACAAGCCTTCAAGGTTTAACCCCTCTATGGTAACCAAGTGCTTGCCGTCAAGTTCGCCTAAGGGAAGCAAACAGGAAGCCACGGCACGGTATTCCACAACCCCGTCCCTGAAAGTTCCAAGCAAGACAGAGCAAACCCCGCATTCCCCCTCACGGCAGGATTCTTTAGTTCCCGACAGTTTCATATCCTTCCTGATAAAATCCAAAGCAACCGTTCCCGCCGGAAGGTCTGTGTCGATAAGTCTTTCGTTTAAAATGAACTTCATAATATTCCCCCTTGACCCGTAACGGGCGCAGGTTTTATTATTTTATAAGTCTCTATCTTAAAATGGGATATAACCGCCTCAATACAGGCTTCCCTGCAAACCATATATAAATCAAACCCGCTGTTAAGCGCGACAACAAACCCTTCGCAAAGCCCGTTGCCGTTTAACTCAACGGGACCTATCTCATCAATAAAAACCGGGCTGATATTTTTATCGACCGTATCGGTAATCACGCGGTTTGCAAATAAAAAAGCTCTTTCGGAAAAACTAAAATCCCCGAAAGAAAAGGCAATGTCATCATCGGGAATAAAATACCCGTCATTATCCCCGGCACCCGTTTTAAGCGCAATAATCTTACTCTCCCCATCCGACAACCGTTTTATCCGGTAACCTAAAAATTGTCCGTTACCAAAAATCTTTAGCGAGGCTACGCCGTCTCCCGATTTTAAATTTTCATATATACCGCACAGTGCGGTGGTTTTGCCCGTGTCAATCCCGCCGGAAATTATGTATATCATAAATCCCTCATAAAGCGGTTGTCGTTTTTACCGTAACGAATTGCCTGTATCTCACAAGCTACGGAAAGGGCAATCTCGGCAGGGGTTTTGCCGCCGATATTAAGCCCGACAGGAGAGTAAACCCTTGATAAATCGGGAGTCTTACCCAATTCCTGCCTGATACGCTCAAACATCGAATCGCGCTTAGGCTTGGAAGCAAGAAGCCCGATATACCGGGGTTTCCATCCCTCCGTAAAAAATCGCCTGAATATAACGTAATCCTTTTCGTGAGAATACCCGCAAATTACCGCGAAAGCCTCATCGGGAAAACCCTCCCCGCCGAAAACCTCTTCATATTTCCCGCAAACAGCCTTATCAACGCCGTCGATTTGCGAAACAACCTCCTCGCGGTCATCAACAACGGTAATAGCGAAATTCAGCGGCTTCAGAAAACCGACAAGTGCGCTCCCGATATGCCCTCCGCCGAAAATAACCGCGACTTCCCGCACCCCGATATACTCAAAGAAAAGAGAAGCCGTCCCGCCGCACAGCATCCCGGTTTTCTGAGCCTCAAGACTTTCATTTTCGGTTAAAACCTCGTTATCACGGGAAAGCACGTATTTATTAACGCCGCTTGTGCGGAATTTTAAAACCTTGCGGGCATAATTAACGGCAAGATGCTCAAGCGTGCCTCCTCCGACCGTGCCGATAGTATCAAACTCCTTGTATTCCGAACATTTCGGTATAACAAGCATCTTAGCGCCGATATCCGCCGGCGTATGCCCCTCACGGTCGGTAACGGTAACAAGAACCCCCTCCCGTCCGCTTCGTTTGAGACGGATAATCTCTTCGTAAATCTCATCCATTGTATTCTTCCTTTAATAAAGCGACATATTCAATACCGCCGAGATAATGCAAAGAAGCCCCTTCAATAACCCTTGAACGGACAAAATCGCTATCCCGAACAACACTCCCCGCTATAACGTCAACCCCGAAATCAAAGAGTATCGGGGAAAGAGGGGTTGAGGGACCAAGCATAATAACAAGAGCGTCTTTTCTAATATGAGGCAAAATTCCGTCTATCGTATGATTTGTAACGGTCATACCCGTAATAGCGACAATATCGGCGAGAGGCAGGAATTCGGGAATATCGTTTTCGCAGAGGTCGCCGGGCTGAGGTTTTTTCTCAAAAACAAACACCTCGCTGAATAAATTGCGCGCATTGTCGATAAACGGGAAATGCCCAATCATCGCAAGTTTTTTACCCCTGCCTTTCTCAAAAATCAGGTCTTTTGCGTTAATATTTTTAAATGGAAGGTTGTCGATATTAATTGCGCTGTTTAATGCGCAAACGCCGATAGAAGCCTCAAGCAGATTATCCGAAAGCGAAAACTTTGCAAGGCTTCGGGAATCCAAATCCGTAAGACACCCGGCATCTCTTACCCCTTTGGATACGCAAAACTCCTCGCGTAAAGTGGCGCATATAGAGGTATTCCTGCTGGTAACCATAGTAACATAAGCCCCGGTAATAACTTCCGTTACGGGAATGCCCGCGGTATTTTCGATTAAAGTATCAAGAAGCATCACAACACCGCGAAAAATACCTGAACGGCAAATGCACCCGCGAGAGCTACCCCGCAAATCAACGGGGAGACCGCGATGCCTTTCTTAATACCCGAACCTCTATTTTTAATCGCTAAGTTCTCAAGGAGAATATATCCCGCGATAATCAAAGTATTAAGCGAACTGTCTATAAACGCAAACCGCAGGACTTCTGCAACGGTTCTTTCAAACAACGTAGGCGCAACAGCAAAAACAAACAACACAAGATGATAGCTTAGAAACAACGCTCTCCATCCGAAACTCGCTATAAATATTTTAAGAATATCGGTTTTAGGTTTAAACCCGTCGCGCTCAAAATTAAATACGCGGAATATAACGATAACCAACAGGGCTTCCATAATAATGGAAATTGAGGGGTTTATAACCGAGAATACCGATGGAATAGGGAAAAACAGATTTATAAGTTTAAGCGAGGCGGCAACGGATGCGGAAATTATTACTGCGCCCCAATTATTGCCTGAAGATAAATAAGCCTTTCGCATAAAATAAAACGCAATGGGAAACATAAAAAATCCTGCAAAACCGGGAACCGGTATAAGATGGAACAGGTAACCGAGACTCGCCTCTGCAATGCCCCAAATTGAACCGTAAAAACAGGATATTAAAATAAGAACTTTTAACTTACCGTCTTTCATAAAAATCCTCCGAAAATAAATTAAATCGACTATATAAGAATTACAAAGCCTTAGAATTTAAAAACTCAACGGCGCGCAGAAAATCCTCTTGGGTATCAATATCAAGCACAACCCCTGCATCATCAACCTCAACAGGCATAAACCCATTTCCTGAAATAAAATCGCGAAGAGTGCCGTTATCGGGAAAAGAAGCAAGTTCGCCGAGTAAATTTCCGTCAATTAAAACCGGATGTCCTTTTTTTCCGTTAAAAGACGGGACGAAAATCGGGTTAAGATGCCCGCAATCCGAAAAAACATCAATCATACGGGAGTAAATCCCGCATCCGACCAAAGGATAATCGCCGGGTATAATAAAAACGGCATCCGTCATATTACCGGAATCGATTAAAGCCGAAACCCCGCATTTAACGGAAGAAAACATGCCTTTTTCATAATCCTGATTGAAGACGGTCGAGACAGAGTCGATATTTTTGACTAAATTGCAAAGCGTATCGTAATTATACCCCCCGACAACAATTATCGACCTGCAAAACAACCGCATAGTCTCAATTACACAGACAACCATAGGCTTATTGTCAATAAAAAGTGCCGGTTTAAACATACCAGCGCGCTTGGAATATCCCGCACTGAGTATTATCCCCTTTATATTCATTAACTATTATAGCAAAATACCGAATAAAGTCAATACAAAATTTATTAATCGTCTAATTTTTAGAAATAACGCGTTATCCGCAGGAAACGGATGATATTTTAATACCGCGATAGATTCTTCAGGAGCAAGGCTAAAGATGTATAATCGGAATGACACCTTACGGATAAATCAATATCAAGATAAGCCTGTTAAACTTACAGGCAGGAAGTCTGTGCTGCCATATCTATATAATCCGATATATTATCTAATACCTACTCAACAAGCTGCATAGAGGTTTCCTCGCTTTCCGCCTCGCTTTTATCCTCCAACTTAAACTGTTCAAGAAGCAAATTAAGTTCGGTAAAAGACGAGTGGTTTTCTTTAACGGTCGTCTGCATCCTTTCAATACAGTCAATTAAATTCCCGAGGCTGCTTAGATGTGAATGTATGCTGTCTTTGGTTTGCATAAAGAGTTCGCGGAGGCTGTTCATAGTAACGGAAAACTCATTAACCCCCGCTTTTTGTTCTTCCATAGCAATCTGAACCTCTTCGGTAATATTAACAAGAGATTCGGTAGCGCGCAGGATTTCTTTATTGGATGAATTTTGCTCTTCCATCATAAGATTAAGCTGTGAAATGGTTTCCTCGGTTTGTTTTGCAAAATCCATAATGCGGTTAAGCCCCTCACCCGCCTTCTCGGAAAGACCTACTGAATTGCCGATTTTCTCAACCATAGTAACGACAACGTCCTGAATTTCCTTAGCATTTTTGTTGGTTGTGTCGGAAAGGCGACGGATTTCCTCGGCAACAATCGCAAACCCCTTGCCCGCCTCTCCCGCGTGTGCCGCCTCTATCGATGCGTTCATCGCAAGCAAATTAGTCTGCTTTGCTATATCGGTGATAAGTTTCAACAATTTTAAAATCTGGTTGGAATACTCGGCAACGTCCTGAATTGAATGAACACTTTCTTTAACCGCATCCCCGCCTTCTTTGGCTACGGTATTGAGTTGCTCCGAAATCTGTTTGGTTTGCCCCGATATGCGGGTGATATTTTCTATATTGCGCCCCATTTCCTCAATAGTGCTTGCGGATTCCTCAACGGCGGAAGACTGACGGGTTATATTCCCCGCTATATTGTCGATATTGCGCGACATCTCTTCAAGAGTGGAGCTAACCTGCTCAACACCGCTGGTCTGTTCCTCTACGTTCATTCCTATCTGACCTATGGAAGCGCTGATAATTTCCGCCTCGCGCGCCTGATCCTCCGCTATACCCATCAAAGTTCCGGTGGAACTTGACACCCGCTTGGCAACTTCCAAAACCCGCCCGAAATCGGAATTCATCTGGCTCATCAGGCGATTAACGTATATTGCAATCCTGCCGAGTTCGTTTTTGTAATCAACGTCTATTGTTTTTGTCAAATCGACTTTCTTGCCCTCACTCTTTAATAATTCGGGCAACCTGCTCATTATTCCCTTAAGCGGAATCGAAATAGAACGGATAATCAATATGCTTATGAAAATCACAATAACCAAAAATATACCCGATGTTAATAAATAAGTTTGAAACAACTTCGGCGCATATTTATCAACTACAAACGCATTGTGAATTTCTTTAAAAAGCCTGTCCTTTTGCACATAGAGATTTCTATACGAATTTTGGATTACTCCGATACGTGCGGTATCCCCCTGCCTTACAACCGATTGGAGTTGGGCTGTAAGCGTTTTAGCCTCGCCGGCAATTTTCTCAAGTTCGTTGATTTTGCCGTCGCGAAGTTGCCTTATTTCCTCTAATTTACCGAACCCCGTATTTTTAAAACTCCCGGAAAAAATCTCATCCATCTCTGAAAATATATTATTTATGTTTCTTAAATATTCATCCCTCGGTTCTATTATATAACTCATTGAATATCTTTCAAGATTTAAAAACGCCACCTCAAGCCGTGAGATATGGTTTTTAAAAGATAAAACCCTGTCGGCAGCGGTATATATAAAAATACCGAACCCTCCCACCTCCATTATTCCGAGAAAAATTATCACGGCAAGAAGCCTAATCTTCGTAATCACATTCAAATTTTTCAAGAATTTTACCATCAAAAGCCTCCTATCGGAATAATATATTGTAAAACAAAGTTTCATTATGGTCAATTAAATGATTTTCCGCTATCAAAAAAACTTCAAATATCACATTAATTTAAAACCGCCGGAAAGAAAAAATAATTCAATTTTTGCCTTGTGTTTTATTGAAAAAAAATATATATTATTAGCAAACAGAATATACTTAGGAGGCAAGGATGAAAAAGGGAATTATTTTATATCCTGTGATATTGTTTGCGTTGCTCGGTCTTTTTGTATTGGGTTGTGATACTCAGGATAAAGGTTTAAAAGCCACACAAAATGTAGTTATTGACCTGATGGCGGGCGAGGTTCGCGTATCATTTGATGAAGGCAAAACCTGGTTGCCTGCCGAAGAGGGGATGCAATTAAGCGAAGGGGCATTAATCCGAACGGGTGATGGGGCTTACTGTGATTTAGTGCTTCCGGGACGGGGAATATTCCGCGTATCATTCAACACGGTGCTTTCCATAAAATCCCTCACCGAAAAGGTGCAAACGCTGACGGTCAGTCGCGGACAACTATTCGTTAATATAACCGAAAGGTTACGCGATGATGAGGATTTTCGTGTGGAAACCGAAACGGCTGTGCTTGCCGTTCGCGGAACGGTGTTTAACATTGATTTTGACGGCGAAACAACACGCGCTTCGGTCAAAAACGGTTCCGTCCGCGTTGTTGAAAACGTGCTGTCGGATCTCGACCTTTTGGAGATAATCGGTATAGATATTCCAGAAAATCAGGAAATCAATATAACCAAAGAAAATAGAGACCACTGCGAGGAAGCAATAAGAGGAAAACGCGACCCAAGAGAAATCAAAGCCGCCGTTGATGCGGCACGCGAGCGGGGAAACCTCAGGCCTCAGAGGCAAAAAGAACTTACTCCTCAGGAAAGACGTATGTATCAGCAAATTGAGATGCAGGAACGCCTTGATAAAATATTCAAGCGTCTTGAACAGGAAAGGATAGAGGCTGAGAAAAAAGCGGCTGAAGAACGAAAGAAAACCGAAGAGCGTCTTGATGAAATAATGGAAAAACACGACACCGGCGCAAGAAAATTCGTTGACCCCGACAAAAAGACAACGGTTCAGGAAGATGTAGATGACCGCGTTGCGGATAAAGCTATTGAGGAGATGCGCGAACGCACCGGTATGGGCGCTGATGCAAGCAAATATATTGACGAAGATGAAACCGTATCCGATGAAGAAGCATTGGACAGCCTTATGCAAAAAAGAGGCACGGGCGGAAGAACAACGGGACAACCCGCAAGGGGCGGAGGCTTGCTTGACCAGATGAAAGAAGATTCGGAATAATTCGATTATTATAATACAATAACCGAGCCTTGAATACTTAAAGGCTCGGTTATTTTTTAATACTTGACTGAATCTTATCGTTGATTTATGCTATTTTATACGATAAAGCCGCAAGGAGATGGTATGAAAAAAATATCCATAGAAGGCGTGGAGTTTCGCAATCCCGTTATAACTGCATCGGGAACTTTCGGTATGGGGGGAGAGTATAGCGACTTTTTTTCCCTCTCGGAAATAGGAGGAATAACGCTTAAAACCGTAACCAAAAATCCGCGCAAGGGTAATCCCTCGCCCCGCATTATCGAAACGCCCTGCGGGATGCTTAACTCTATCGGGCTTGCAAACGAGGGTTTCGACAAAGTTTACTCCGACCTGAAAAAACATGACTACCTTGCCGAATATGATACCAATGTCGTTTTCAGTATAGCAGGGGAAAGCGTTGAGGATTTTATCGAGATGGCAAGAAGTTTCTCCGAATTTGAGGGAATAGATATAATTGAATTAAACCTGAGTTGCCCGAATATCCACGCGGGAGGAAAAACCTTTGACTCCGAAAAAGCGAACATCACCGCGATAACCGAGGGGGTAAAGAACTCCATAAAAAAACCGTTCAGCGTCAAACTTTCCCCAAACAATGACCTTGTTGAAAACGCCAAAACGGCATCCAAAGCGGGTGCATCTGCGCTAACCATATCCAATACGTTTCTCGGAATGGCGATAGATATAAAAACAGGAAAGCCCCATTTTAAAAACATAGTCGCGGGATTTTCAGGTCCCGCGGTAAAGCCGATGGCGTTATATAACGTTTACAGAATCGCTCAATCGGTTGATATACCGGTAATCGCATCGGGAGGGATTTCAAGCGTTGATGATGCAAAGGAATTTTTAATCGCAGGCGCGACTTTAATATCCGTCGGAACTTTCGGATTTGTCGAACCCGATATTGCGGGGATTATTGCAAGGGAGCTAAACTAATCGCGCAAGCTCCGTTAAGTTGCGGTTGGATATAACGGTATAAATAAAATAACCGCACCCTTAAAGTTTAAAGGCGCGGTTAAAGTAATAATTTATCTTCTATTTAGCCTTATCTTTGGAAACCCACATAGCCATCATTTCTGCTTCGGCGCACGCCTCGCCGTCAACGGTAGCGTAACCTTTGAACTTGCCGCGCGATTCACTCATCTTGATAACCTCAATATTGTAATCAAGACGGTCGCCGGGTTTCACGGGCTTACGGAACTTCACCCCGTCGATGGTCATAAAGTAAATAACTATATCACTGCCGCCCTCGCTTACCTTGCCCTGTGCCTCAAGCATCTTAAGCGCAATAAAGCCCGCACATTGCGCCATACCCTCGACAATAAGCACGCCGGGCATAACGGGAGCGCCGGGGAAATGCCCGTTGAAAAAATCCTCGTTGATTGTAACGTTTTTAAAGCCTTTTCCGCCGTTATCGTTTACTTCGGTAACCCTGTCAACAAGAAGCATAGGGAAGCGGTGAGGCAAAACATTCATAATTTCCGTAACATCATAAATCTTTTGTTCCGACATTAGTAAACTACCTCCGTTTTATTGTTCAAGCGCCTTATCCCAGGCGACTACTTTAAATTCTCTGTCGATTTTCCTGACAAGCCCCGCGATAATCCTTCCGTATCCCGCCTCAATACCGTCGCTCACCCCGTTATCTTTCATAAACTTGACCGAATCAGTCCAAAGCACGGGATTTTTCATCTGGCGGACAAGCAATTCGCGGACATTGGTCTCATCCTCAAGTTCAGCGGTAACATTGGACACGACTTTGCATTGAGGTTTCTTAAACTCAATACCTTCAAGGAACTCGCCGAATTCCTTAGCCGCATTCTCCATCAGACGGGAATGAAAAGCGCCGCTTACGTTAAGCTCGACAACCTTCATAGCGCCGGCTTCTTCCAATTCGGGAATAGCTTTTTTGATAGCGGATTTAAGCCCCGATATAACGACCTGTCCGGGGGAATTGTAATTAACAGGCTCAACATAATCGGTTTTGGAAATCTCCTCACAAACCTTTTTAACGTCGTCATCATCAAGCCCGATAACCGCCGCCATACCGCCCTTACCGTCGGGGTCGGCTTTTGCCATAAGCTCCCCGCGTTTCCCGACAATCTTTAAAGCGGACACAAAATCAAGCATACCGGCACATAATATAGCGGAAAACTCTCCTAAGGAATGTCCTGCGACAAAATCGGGTTTTATACCGTTTTGCTTGAGTATTTCCGTAACAATATGACTGTATGTAAGAATTGCGGGCTGCGCGTTCTGAGTTTGAGTTAATTTCTCTTCGGGACCTTCAAAGCAAAGTTCGGATAACCCGAACCCCAGTATTTCATCCGCCTGCGCGTAAATTTCTTCGGCAAAATCATATTTTTCTATTAGGTCTTTTCCCATACCTACGCTTTGGGAACCCTGTCCGGGAAAAAGAAAAGCTCTCATAAGCAACCTCCGTTTTTTGTAAGGAATAGGATAAAGCATAATTGTTAAATCGTCAAATTATTTGAAATATATATTGTTTACAGATATAATAATATATTAGCTTATCCTGATTTTGGAGGATTTAATAGATGTATTCATTGCGGGGAATACCCATCTCACGTGGAATTGCAATAGGCAAAGTTCTGATTCGGCATGACGTAACCAAGATGATACGTCATAACGCACGTATTGAAGCGGAACAAGTAGAAGATGAAATAAAACGCTATCAAAAGGCACTGGGAAGTGTTAAAAATGAAATTCTAAACCTCAAAGAAAACCCGAAAAACCATCTGAACAAACAAAACAGCCAACTTATAGAGTATTATTTTATGCTTCTGAACGAGGAGTTTTTTGTAAGACTTATTCCTGCACGTATAAGGGCGGATTTTTATCCCGCCGATGCCGCTATGGTTTATGAGTTGGGTATCATAAAACAGGAATTCGATAAAATAGAAAACGAGTATTTCCGAAGCAGGTTTTTGGATTTAAAAGCAATAGCCGACAGGGTGATACGCAAGATGTATGGTGATATCGACCTTTCCGCATTGAAAGAGCCGATAATACTCGCGGCAGAGGAGATTTCTCCGGCAGAGGTTCTGCATATATCAAAGGAATTTGTGCTTGGTATAGCAACCGAATCGGGTGGAACTACTTCTCACGCTGCAATCATAGCGGAATCTTTAGAAATTCCCGCGGTTTTCGGTATCAAAGACCTGCTTTCCTATGTAAAACAAGACGGTAAGGTTATAGTTGACGGTTATAAAGGCACGGTTGTCCTTGACCCGGATACCAACACGGTTAAGGATTATGAACATATCAGGGATGCGTATAGCGCAAAGGAAAAAGAAATTTTCCGCGTTGTTAATCTTCCTACAAAGATGTCAACAGGCGAACCCGTCGAACTTCACGCAAACGTATCAAACACGATGGACTTGAATATAGCAAGACGGCACGGTGCGGAGGGTATCGGGCTTTTCAGAACGGAACTCGCCTTTATCACGAGTCAAAAATTTCTAAACGAAGATGAGCAGTTTGAACTCTACAAAGAATATTTACTTCTTTTTCAGGATAAAGAGGTTGTAATACGAACTCTTGACCTCGGCGGGGATAAATTTTTCGGGGATAAACCCAATACCAGTGACCCCAACCCGTTTCTCGGATGGCGTTCTATCCGCATTTTCCTTAAAGAAGTCGATAAATTCAAGCAACAGCTTCGCGCCATAATTCGCGCAAGCGTATTTAACGATAATCTTAAAATTCTTATACCGATGATTTCAAGCCTTGACGAGGTTCGCAAGGTTAAAAAGATTTTCAAGGAGTGCGAGGAAGAAGTTAAGACCGAGGGCAAACCCTTTAAGTATAATATCCCTCTTGGGATAATGATTGAGATACCGTCAAGCGCTATACTTTCCGACAGATTTGCCAAAGAGGTCGATTTTTTCAGTATCGGAACAAACGACCTCACACAATACACCCTCGCGGTTGACAGGAATAACCAAAGGGTCGCTTCGTTTTACCGTCCCCTTAACCCTGCGGTTCTTGAGCTTACCCGTCTCACAATAGAAAACGCCAATAAAAATAAAATTCCCGTGTCTGTCTGCGGTGAAATTGCGCGTAACCCTCTTTATGTCCGTATGCTGCTTGGTATGGGGGTTCGCAAGATGAGCGTAAACCCGGCTTATATCCCGCTTGTAAAATCCATTATCCTGAAGTCGGATGCCAAAGACGTTGCCAAGTTATGGGAAAACGTTTGCAAATTGGATACTCCCGATGAAATTGAAACCTTGCTGAAACAAGACCTCAAGAAGAATCTCTTCGAGATTTACGAATCGTATTTCTATGACGAGAAAAAAGACTGGAAAGGTTTATCTTTTTAAGGAAAGATTATGCAGATATATTTTAAGAAACTTCACCCTTCGGCACAAGCGCCGAAATATCAAACTACGCATAGCGCAGGCGCGGATATTTACGCGTACCTTGATAACCCCGTTACAATACCCCCCGGCGAAATAGTATTAATACCGACGGGCTTTGCTATGCAGATACCGGAAAACTATGAGGCGCAAATCCGTCCGAGAAGCGGACTTGCATCGCAGGGGTTAACCATACCAAACTCTCCGGGAACTATTGACGCGGATTACCGTGGCGAGGTTAAGGTTATTGTCCAAAACTTGGGAAAATCTCACATAACTATAAATCATAACGACCGTATAGCGCAGATGGTTATAGCGCCTGTAATTCAAGCGGATTTTGTAGAATCATCGGAGCTTTCCGAAACCGCGAGGGGCAGCGGGGGTTTCGGAAGCACAAAAAAATAGGTTGATTAACGGCGCGTTTACGGATACGCTCCCCTTGATAGTTTTCGATTCGCCCGAAACCCGATAAACGTATGTCGCCCCACCCCTCCCCAGCAGAGTGTCATTCCGATTATTTCCCCGCAAATCTAACCCGTAAAGTTTACACGGATTATACCCGCGTTAGTCTAACTTGGTGAAGTGAATCTATCCTGCCGTAAGGATGATTCTTCATCAGAAGAACTGAAGTAGCTCAATCAGAATGACCCGGCGGGACGTTCCCCGAGTGCAGCATTTATTTCGGAAACCCGAAAAATTTTTTAAAACCGAAATTTGACAAAACAATCAGCCCGTTATATAATATATCTCTTTAATCGGGGCGCTTAGCTCAGTTGGTTTAGAGCATCTGCCTTACAAGCAGAGGGTCATAGGTTCGACTCCTATAGCGCCCAAATTATCCGTCTCTTAGCGAGGCGGATTTTTTATTTTATTCTCGATACAAAGTCGCGAACAAACCTTGCGGTGATACCCCATATAACCTCATCGCAAACCCTGTAAACGTAAACTTTCGACTTTCTACCCCAGTTCGTTTTATAGATTTCGGAGATACCAAGCTCCTCTATCGGAAGCGCATCCTTTGTGCCGTCGCGGGTGGAAATTTTCATATCGACAAAGTATTCATCAGGCTCATTTTCTACGAAAAAATTCAAGGGAACGGAAAAGACTTTATCAACCTCGCTTTTTGCAACCGGCAAGCCGACAACGGAGTCTATATCCAAAACCGCCACAAAAGCCTCGACAATAATCCCCGAAATTGATATTTGTGTATCAAGTCTGCCTATAATCCCGATTTTATCGCGGGAAATGCCGAGTTCCTCGATTGTTTCGCGAATTGCCGTATCCTCAATACCTTTGTCCTTATGTATATCGAAAATGCCGCCGGGAAAACATATTTCCCCTCCCTGACGGATTTGGGCGTTGCGTTTCTCAAATACAAGACAGGGCGTATCCTTGTCGAAAATAACGGGAACAAGCACCGCAGAATTAAGATACTCATCCCGCCCGTGAATATCCGCGGGACGGGAAAATTTGTCGATAAAATTTTCCAATAACTTTTCTTTTTTCAAGATTTTCTCCGTTAGGATTTTGTCGTGTTTTAAATTTCCCGCCTCAATTTGTTTTTATTTACCCGCCTTAATTCTATGCAAAACCTTGCGTTTTGTCAAGCAGACTATAAATCTTACCCCCCTTGCCGAACTAGTTGCGTCAAAAAAAAATCTACTTAAAATTAAATCGTTGCCTCATAATTAAAATCTACTTGAAAATCATCAGTTGAAACCTCACCTAAATTCATTTTT
>Ga0334898_1000798_pt1 | contig 43044 bp, 49 predicted proteins | sample GraSluR3_MG_10_FD_207228 | JGI IMG/M metagenome (GOLD analysis project Ga0334898, IMG submission 207228) | Sludge microbial communities from methane-producing bioreactor in Wageningen University, Netherlands - Granular Sludge_3_08-R3 | ecosystem: Engineered > Bioreactor > Anaerobic >... | reverse complement strand
GCTACTTAAGTAGCTGCTTGTAAATGTAAGCAAATGGCGGACCATTCAGCAAGCCTTAAGGCTTAAGCGTGTAACATGCCCTTATAGGGCTGAACAAACTACCCGCTAAGCGGGTAGTTTTGATTTTAGAAAAAAACGACATTTAAAGATTAATATGATAGAAAATGAATTGGAATTCATGAAAGGTGTGAAAGAATGTATAGCTTTAATCCTGCAATGATTGGACAATATTTTGCTAAAGAAGAATGTGAACTTACCTTATTTCTTGATGCAATTGAGAAACAAAATAGGGAGAAAATTGTTGGGCAAAAAAAAGAAATAAATAAAGTCCAGCAAAGATTACAAAAAAGAGGTAATCAGAATGAAATAGCAATAATAAATAATCTGAAGTTAGAGACAGATAAAAAAAGAAAATTATATACTCCCATTAACGGAAAAAAACATTTTAGTAAAGATGAATCAATAGAATTATTAAAGGATTTGTCTGAAGGATTTTATTATCAAATAACCATTGAACCTACTCTACAATTCTACAAGGATTTTAATATTGATCCTCAAAAAATCAATTTTACGATATGTCATCCTGATTTAATTCTTGTAAAAAAAGTTGGGAAGGTTTATGTTTTGCACATTATAGATATTAAATCTTCACTGGGGGTTAAACTCGAGCATAAAATCCAAGTGATTTTATATGCTATACTTCTTCAGTATTTTATTAAAGAATATAATATAAACGCTGAAGTGGATATGGAAACTGGTTCAGTTTGGAGAGAAATTGGAAAAGATTATGAAACCTTTAATTTAAGTGGTATGTTACCAAATGTACACGAATTTTTAAAAAGCCTTACAGGGTTTTCGGAAAAAACATTTGATAACTTACTGTCTATAAGGACACAAAAGTGTGAATGGTGCGATTATTATAAGTATTGCGATGAAATAGTAAAAAGTAAAAATTTAGCTTCTGGGCTGCCATACCTATCATCATATGCACAAAAAAAGCTTTATAACTTAAAAATATATACTTTAGAACAATTAAAGGAGTTTATACAGAATGACAAAAATATGGAAGAGCTTGCGGAATGTTACTGGTTCAAACAAAGAATGTCCAAACTACCTAAAATGATTGATTCCTTTCTAAATCGCCAAGAATACCTATTTGGTAATGTGGCTATTGAAATGCCTATTTATGAAGATATAAAGATAATTTTAACGGCACAAAAAGATCAGGTTACTCAGAATATTGTTGCAGCCGCAATAGTTAAAGACATAGGATGGGGAAAACCTAAACAGAGGTATCATCGTCAAATGTTTATTGCTAAAAGTGAAGAAGATTGTAGCAAAAATTCACATGATTTTGTGAACGCTTTATATTCTATGCTAAAATTGATAGATAAGGATAATAAAAAAATAAAAAATCCTAAAAGTGTTCAAGTATATGTAATGGATAATTATGAGCGAAATAATATTTTGGAAATGATACAAGAACAATTGCCAGATAAAAAAGCACAACAGCTACTATTTTATTTCCATAATGAAAATTTAGGAAAAGAAAATAAGCATCCAGGAGAAAATGATTATACAAGCTTTCCAATAGTTGTATTAACTTCGATCTGCACCAAAATGTTTGCTCTTCCATGCTACATTGCATATAATTTAACTGAAGTATCAAAGACATTACTTCCAAAAAAAAAAAATGGAGTTATCGCATTTCCATATAAGTCTAATAAAAACTTTACTTCTGGTATTTCAAACATTATGAAACCCAATATAGTATATTATTTATGGGAAGAGAGTAATTTATCAGTAAAAGATAAGATTAAGAAGGAAATCATAAATGAGTTAAGACATAGGATGGGAGCCGCTTTCAGTATCATAAATGGAATAAGAGATAGAGCAAAATATAAGGAAGGCAATAAAGGAAAAACAATGTTAATTGCAAATGCTAGTCCGTTTATATTGCCAGAAGAAATCGATATAAAAGACCCGTTTTTATCAAGACTCGCTTTTATGTGGACTTATGAGGCGTTGTTGGACTGCGATGAATCAAGAAAAAAACGTACAACATCTCGTGAACAAGCTGAAATCGAAGGAATTATTTTAAATTTAACTTGTGAAGAAGTTGAAAAAATAAAAGCAACTAATATAAATGGCAATACAATTTGGAAAGAAAGGTGTAGATTCAGGTTAAATAATAAAGATGTCATTAATAATATTTCAGAGGGGCCTTTTCCCAATGGTATCTTAGGCAGGGATTCAATAGAAGTAGAAAAGGCATTTATTTGGTTCAATGATTATCACTATAAAGAAGATGGACATTATGACAATAGAATTAGTTTTAAAGGGCTTTATTATGCAGCTATAACAGAAATCGATATAATTAATGATAGCGTTTATTTAAATGTAGAAATACCCTATCTTACAAAGGGACATATTATAGAGGGAGAAAACTATATATATGCAAAAAGAAGTGTAATATTCCATTTTAGCAGGACTCTCAATTTAATTAAAGAAATCGATCGAAACAACAATAATGAAATAGTTAGGCAGGTGTTTTTTAACCCATTCCAATATCATAAGGATCGTAATAATATTACAAGCAATTACGATGAAAAAAAGATAGACCAAGCATGTTTATCAAAAAGTCAGAGGAATGCATTTGAGTATTTTTTGAAGAATTTTGTATCTATTGTATGGGGACCACCAGGAACAGGAAAGACACACTTTCTAGCAATGGCATTATTACTATATATAATGCTTTATAATGATAATGAAAAGCCATTTAAAATATTAGTGACATCGAACACACATAAAGCAATAGAGAATTGTTTGAGTAAACTTTTAGAGTTTAAAAACGAGAAAAAAATGTTTGAAGAAATATCAGAAACAAAGATTGTAAAATTGTATAGCATTGATGACAAGAAATTGGAGCATATCTTAATAGAGAAGAGAAAAATCAGACAATTAATAAACCATTTAAAGGGTGACGAAGTAACTATTATAGGGGTTACAACTGCTGGTTTGCAGAAATTATTTAAAGAGAAAAAGATGGATGAACATTTAAGATTTGATGCTGTTGTAATCGATGAAGCCTCTCAAATGACTCTACCCATGGCTCTATCTCCAATTTATCGTTTATCTGATAAAGGAAGGCTAATGATTGTTGGTGACAATATTCAGCTTCCACCAATTATTAAGGGAGAGTATAATTTCAAAAATGAGAAAGATCGTATGTATTTTGGAGGATTTTTTCAATATTTCAAAACAGAAGACATTTTTGAACGTAATACAAGCAAATTACTCGAAAATTTTCGAATGTGTGAAGGTATAAATGCTTATCCTAGAAAAATCTATGGCGACGAGTATAAGCCGTTTAATACAAGTATTTCAAACAAAAAAATTGTATTATCTAATAATTCTAAATCAGACAGAATAATAGATTATATACTTAATCCAAATTATCCAGTTGTTTTAGGTATCTTCGAAGATATACCAGCAGGAAAAGAAAATCCCCATGAAGCCGAATTAATAGCTGATTTAATTAAAAGTTTGTATGATCATTTGATAATTAAAAATAAACAAAACACGGGAAATCAGGGACATGAAGATAGAGAGACAACGTTTTGGCAAGAATGTGTATCTGGTGTTTGCCCATATCATGTCCAAATTAGAGCAATAAAAAAGATTCTAATGGAAAAGTATAAATTTGACCGAGAAAAAATAAATATTGGTACTGTGGATGCCTTACAGGGTGCTGAAAGAGAAATCGTTATAACGAGTTATGGTGGAGTGGATGGTGAATTAGCTGAAATACAACCAGAATTTATATATGGTTTAGAGAGGCTAAATGTATCTATTACAAGAGCTATGTCAAAAAATATCATATTTATCCCCAAAAAATTATTCGAACCTTCTTTAAGAATATTAAATAACGAAAAAATAGAACCTGGTATAGCTTACATGCTAGGATTGAGAGAGTATGTTAAACAGTATGGTGACTCTAAAGTTTACCAATATAATGGTAAGAAAATAGAAATATATAGAAGGTAATTTAAAAAACTTACAATATAATATACACAGATGAATAATCCAAAGGGGAAAAGCCACTAGACTTATTTTGATGAATGAGTACTTCCTTTCTCAAAAGTATTAATTATTAGAAAGAATATATTATTTTTGATAAATAGATAAATTGATTTTCTCCACCTGCTTTCGAAGATGTGATGTATCAACATGTGTATAAATTTTAGTGGAATTTAAATCTTCATGACCAAGAAGCTCTTTGATGCTCATAAGATCAACTCCTTGTTGGATAAGAAGAGTTGCAAATGTATGTCTAAGCTTATGAAGCGTAATACCTTTTTGGTCTAAACCTGCAATTTTTAGGTATCTTCGAAATGTTTGAGATAAGGGAGTTGCTGTCAACCTTGTTCCATAGAAAGAAGTAAACATTGCTCTATCTTTCAAGGGCAATCTGCTTTGAAGATAGTCCCATAAGTCTGAACTTAATGGGTCTGTAATAGGAATTATTCGCTGCTTTTTCCCTTTTCCTTTCCTCACCTTAAGTGTATCTGATTTAAAATCGATATCATCCCAGTCAAGTGAAAGTAACTCATTACGCCGAATTCCTGTAAAAACGAAGGTTTCAAGAATGCATTTATCTCTAAGTTTATTATTTCTAGAATATTTTTCGGGCAAAGAAATTAACCGCTTCACTTCGTCAGGTTTAAGATAAACAGGGACTGTATCAGGAGCTTTTGGAGCGTGAATGGGCATCATTGGATTTTTTCTATATATTCTTGCTCCATTAAAAACTTAAATATAAATGGAGAACAATAAGTTTAAGTCCTATGAGAAATTTCCTTATAGGACTTTTTTAATGTAAATATTTTATTAGGCATGATATCAAATCTATATACATATCTAATCTCCATATTTACTACATATTTAGGATTTATAATTATGATAAAGAAAAGAACAATGATTTTAACAAAAAAAGATTAGTACAGCAGGGAGGGAATACCATGATGTTTGGCGGATTAATTATAATCGCATTATTGGTGTATTTCATCATACAAAGGAATGACGGGAATGCCTTTAATAGTGGAAGCAGAGTTGGGCAGACTCCTATAGATATTCTAAAAGAAAGATTTGCTCGAGGAGAGATAGACGAAGAAGAGTATGAAAGAAAAAAGAAGATGCTTTAGTAAAATAAATAATTTTAAGGAGGTTTAGTCAAATGTTTTGTAACGGATTTTTAAATGGATTTGGTGGTTTTAATGGTATGCAATCAGCATGGCCTTGGATGGTAGGTGCAGGCATCTTTAAAATTCTTATTATAGGATTAATAACATTTTTCATAGTGAAATTATTAGTAAATAGCAGAAGGAATAATGGCTATGCAATGAACAGTCAGGCAATAGAGATATTACAACATAGATATACAAAGGGTGAAATTTCTGAGGAAGAGTATATGGAAAAAGTAAAAATATTGAAAGAATAAAAGGAGTGAGATAAAATGTTAAAGAAAAATATAACTATAGTAGTATCAGCGTTTGTAGTACTAGGATTGGTTAGTGGGATTGCATATGCAAATGATGCAATAATAGATAGAAGAATGGGAAATATAGAGTTAGGAGATGCAACACAAGAAGATGTAAAAGAAAGTACCATTTATGAAATGATTGAAATAATGAATGAAAATGGATATCGAGGTATGGCAAAATACATGAATGAACACGATTTTGAGTCAATGGATGACTTTATGAACAATTTGACTCAAGAAGATTTTGATACAATGATTAATATAATGAATGAAAACGGATATGATGCTATGGGGGATATGATGGAATCTATTGGAAGAGAAGATATGATTCAAATGCATGAAACCATGGGACAATACCATATGGAAAATGGTTTTAAAAGCGGATCGATGATGGGAAGACCGTTTAGAAGATAATAGCGTGGGTATAAAAGTCTAGTATGAAAAATGCTAGACTTTTGAGCTATACTTATATATAAAATGTGGAGGATAGAAAATGCAAGAAAGTAAAATGCAAATACTTGTTGTTGATGATGAAGAACAGATTGTTAATGTTATTGAGTTATATTTAAAAAAGGAAGGATATAAAGTTCATACAGCAAGTGATGGACATCAAGCATTAGAGATTTTCAATAGAGAAAATATTGACTTTATTGTTCTTGATCTTATGCTTCCTGAAATATCAGGGGAAGATGTCTGTAAAATAATAAGGTTAGAATCCCAGATTCCTATCCTAATGTTAACGGCAAAGGTTGAAGAATGGGACCGAGTAAATGGGCTTAACATTGGAGCGGATGATTATCTAGTAAAACCATTTAGTGTAAAGGAATTAGTAGCAAGGGTAAAGGCTATTTTAAGAAGAAGCAGTGATCGTTCTATAAAAGCTGAAATTATTGAATTTAATAATGGAAAATTAACGATGGACATATCCAAAAGGGAAGTAAAAAAGGAAGGAAAACTAATAGATCTAACTCCTACAGAATTTGATATACTAAGTATTATGTCACAAAATAGGGGAAGAGTGTTTAGCCGTGAGAAATTAATAGAAAAAGTCTTAGGCTATGATTATGAAGGTTATGATCGAGTTATTGATACACATATTAAAAATTTACGGCATAAAATTGAAGATCAGTCTCAGCAATTCATTAAAACTGTGTACAGGATTGGATATAAATTTTTGGAGGAATAAAAATGTTTAATAATCTAAGGGGTAGAATGGTTCTACTGATTTTGGGAGGGACTTTCTTCTCGATTCTACTAGTGAGTGTTCTTGCTAACTATACTATATTTAAACAATATGATCGATATATGGAGAGTGAACAACGTAATAGAGTGGAAAACATTATTGATTTAATTCAATCCTACTATGATGAAAAAGACGGCTGGACAAAAAAAGAATTAGAGAATATACAGCACTCTCCGATGATTAAAAATGTGGACTTAGCCCTTCGGGATAATAATAATGATCTGCTTCTTTACAACGAGACAAAAACTAATTTTATGGAAATGCATAACAAAATGATGGGAATGACAGGCTCTTCCATGATGAATAGAGCAATGAACAACGACAACTATGTAACTGAAAAATATGAGTTGAGTCACCAAGGAAAATCAATAGGGACGGTAGAAATAGGATCCAATGCATCTGTAATTATTTCAGAAGAGGATATGATCTTTACAAAAGGAATCAATAATTCCATTCTTTACGCTGCCATTATTTCTATTATATTTGCTATCATTTTTGGATTGTGGTCGGCTAATCGCTTATCAAAACCTATTGTAAAAATTAATAAAACTGCTCAAGATATAAGTAAAGGTAATCTAGACAGTAGGCTCACTGCATCCAATAAAATTATAGAAATAGATGAACTTACAAGTTCCATCAATTACCTAGGCTATTCTTTGAAAAAGCAACAAGAATTAAGAAAGCAGCTTACTTCTGATATCTCCCATGAACTTAGAACCCCTATTACTATAATACAAAACCAAATAGAAGCCATTGGAGATGGACTATGGGAATTAACACCTGATAGGATTCAGGTACTCAACGAGGAGAGTAATAGATTACTGAAGCTAGTGGCGGAGTTAAAATATCTTACGAATATTGAAGGTCATGAAGACTCCTTAGATATACAAAATATCGATATGTCAAAGTTAATAATGGAAGTACTGGAAGGGTCTAGGGTTCCATTTAAAAATAGAAATATAATTCTAATAGATATAATTGCAGAAAACATAATGATTGAGGGAGACAGGGATAAGTTAAAGCAGGTGATGATAAATCTATTGTCCAATGCTCTTAAGTTTAGTAATAAAAATGGAAAAATTGAAGTTTCATTAAGTCAAGACAAAGATAAAATAGTATTAATAATTAAAGATAATGGTATAGGAATTCCAGAAGAAGATCTTCCATATATCTTTGAGCGTTTTTACAGGAGCGATAAATCTAGAAATAGAAATTCAGGGGGAGCAGGTATTGGGCTTGCCATTGTAAAGAGTATCGTTGATGCCCATAAGGGAATTATAAAAGCGACAAGTAAAAAAGAGGAAGGAACAGAATTTTGGGTACAATTTCCTAACAAACTATCATCGTCAGAATAATATGGCAATTTAAAAGATGGAATCTCTATAGAGGTTTCATCTTTTCTTTTAAAGGGTATATTAAGTATAAATATATTAATTGAACAAATATGATACAGAAAGGTGCTGTAAAAGTAATGAAAGATCATGAACATCATAATCACGATAACAATGAGAAACATGAACACCGACAACATGAGCACGAGAAGGAGAAAAATAACCAGAAACATAGTCAGCATGAGCATAAGAATCATGACCATAGTGAGCATCATGAAATGATGATAAAGGATTTCAAAAAGAGATTTTATATATCCCTAATAGTTACAATACCCATTATTCTTTTATCTCCAATGATTCAGCAATGGTTTAACTTTCAAGTTAATATCCCAGGTAGCAAGTATATATTATTTATACTTTCTACCTTTATATTCATTTATGGTGGATGGCCATTTTTGACAGGATTTAAGGATGAAATGAAGAGTAAATCACCAGGCATGATGACACTTATTGCTATGGCTATTGCAGTAGCATATTTTTATAGTACTGCTGTAGTCTTTGGCCTAGAAGGAGACTATTTCTTTTGGGAATTAGCAACTCTTATTGTTATAATGTTATTAGGACATTGGATTGAAATGCGGTCAATTCTTAATGCATCAAATGCATTACAAAAGTTGGCAGAATTAATGCCCAATGAGGCACATTTAATTAATAATGGAGAAGTAAAGGAAATCAGTATTCAAGAACTAATAGCTGGAGATAAGGTTTTAATAAAACCTGGAGAAAAGATACCCGCCGATGGAGTTATTGAAAAAGGAAGTAGTTATATTAATGAAGCAATGCTTACGGGTGAATCAAAACCTGTAGAAAAGGAAACGGGTGATGAAGTAATCGGAGGCTCCATTAATGGAGATGGTTCATTAGAAGTTACCATTGAAAATACAGGTGAAGATTCTTATCTTTCAAAAGTAATTGAACTAGTACGTAAAGCACAGGAAGGAAAATCTAACACTCAATTATTAGCAGATAAAGCAGCATTTTGGCTTACCATAGTAGCTTTAACCGTAGGTTTTGTCACACTTGCAGGATGGTTAATAGCAGGGGAGAGTTTTACCTTTGCTATTGCAAGAATGGCCACTGTTATGGTTATCACATGCCCCCATGCTTTAGGTTTAGCTATTCCCTTAGTTGTTGCTACCTCTACAGCACAGTCAGCTAAAAATGGACTTCTGATACGTAACCGTACAGCCTTTGAAAATGCCCGTAAAATTACTACTGTAGTTTTTGATAAGACAGGAACACTTACAAAAGGAATATTTGGAGTGAATGAAATTATTATCACAGAGGACAGCTATTCTGAGAAAGATACTATTACTCTAGCAGCTGCCTTAGAACAAAATTCTGAGCATCCTATTGCAACGGGAATTTTAGAAAAGGCAAAGGAAATGAATATCAATATTCCCGAGATTCATAGTTTTGAAGCCATAAAAGGAAAAGGGGTACAAGGCATAGTAAATGAAGAAGAAGTAAAAGTAGTAAGTCCAGGATTTTTAGAAGAAAATAGTATAAAAATACCTGATGAAATAGAGGAGAGCACTTACACAACGGTATTCTTATTAGTAAAAGATCAACTGATTGCAGCCATTAGTCTAGCAGATGAAATAAGAACAGAATCTAAAAATGCTATCAGTAAATTAAAGAAAGATGGAATTAAATGTTGGATGCTAACAGGAGATAATAAACAAATTGCTAAGAAAGTATCAGAAGAATTAGGATTGGACGGATATTTTGCAGAGGTATTACCCCATGAAAAACAAGAAAAGATTAAAGAGCTCCAAGGGCAAAATGAATTTGTAGCAATGACAGGGGATGGAGTAAATGATGCACCTGCATTAGCACAGGCCGATGTGGGTATTGCAATAGGTTCAGGTACAGATGTTGCAGCGGAAACAGCAGATATTATCCTAGTTAACAGTAATCCGCAGGATGTAACCTCGCTGATCATGTTTGGTAAAGCTACTTACAAAAAAATGATTCAGAATTTAGCATGGGCAACTGGATATAATGTTTTTGCCATACCTTTAGCAGCAGGTATCTTTATCAATATGGGTATTATAATATCCCCAGCAGTAGGTGCAGTATTAATGTCATTAAGTACGATTATTGTTGCAATTAACGCAAAAACTTTAAAGGTTACTAAAGGTTGATGAATAAAATTACACTTTGAAAGATCAAAAACATGATTAAATCATGTTTTTGATCTTTTTTATTATGGTTAAGAGACTTTAAAGATTTCTAGTAAATAAAAACCTAATAAAAATAATAGTTAAGCAAGGCGATATAAGTATAAGTTATGTAGAATATTAACATTGGTTTATTTCTCATATTTAAAAAATAGCTTGACATCATTATTAAGACATTATAAACTAAATGCATTAATTCATATAGGAATAGTAGGAATTAAATAAAAGGGGCGTACTTATGATTACTCTAAAAGATTTAAATAAAAGGTTTGGAGAAATTGAAGTGTTTAAGAAGGTTAATCTATCTATAAAAGAAGGGGAGTTTATATCTTTATTGGGACCTTCAGGCTGTGGTAAGTCCACATTGATCAATATTATCTCAGGCTTAGATAAGGCAGATGGAGGTAATGTAATTATTGATAATGAAGAAATACATGGGACAAATGTGGATCGGATTATGGTTTTTCAGAATGCAGCACTGTTTCCCTGGATGAATGTATATCAAAATGTTGCCTTTGGATTGAAAAATATATGTAAGGATTCCAAAGAAATCAAGAGAAAAGTAGATCAAGTCCTACGAAAAGTACATCTATCGAAGTTTAAAACTCATTACCCTCACGAACTCTCAGGTGGAATGAAGCAAAGGGTATCTATTGCAAGAAGTTTAGTAATGGATCCAAAGGTATTACTGATGGACGAGCCCTTTTCTGCTTTGGATGAACAAACTCGAATGCTATTACACCATGAACTGCAGCAGATATGGATGGAAACGGGGAAAACCATTATATTCGTTACTCATAATATCAGAGAAGCGGTTAAACTTTCAGATCGAGTTATCGTCATGGGAATTCGTCCAGGAGGTATTATAGAGGACATTAAAATAGACATGCACCATCCAAGAAAAAATACTGATCCAAACTTATTTAGCCAAGAAGAAAAAGTCTACAAGGTCTTAAAGGGAGAAATTGAAAAAGTAGTAAGGGAGGAGATGGGTAATGAATACAAATTTGAAAAGGATCCTATTCCTTTTGAGCATAGTAATACTATGGGAGGCGGTATATAGACTTGAAATATGGCCCAACTTTATGTTCCCATCCCCCATTCAGGTTTTTAAGAGTTTATGGAATGGCATGATAGACGGTACCTATTCAATAGCTCTATTGTATAGTTTGAAAAGATTGTTGACTGGATATGTTATAGCGGTGGTAGCAGGAATCACAATAGGTATTCTACTTGCTAGCAATAAAACCATGGATGAAACCTTTGGGACTTTAATTCTTTCCTTTCAATCAGTACCTAGTGTAGTATGGCTGCCCTTAGCCCTACTATGGTTTAAGATGGGAGAGCCTGCTATTATATTCGTGGTTGTGATTGGTGGTATATGGAACATGATTATCAGCACCACTTCAGGAGTGAAGAATGTTGCTCCTGAACTAATAAGATGTGGTAGTAATTTAGGATATAAAGGGTTGCATTTGTTTTCTAAAGTTATTTTACCTGCTTCCATTCCCCATATTATTACAGGTATGAGGTTGGCTTGGGCCTTTTGTTGGAGAGCCTTAATGGCAGCAGAAATATTAGGGACAGGAAAGGGTTTAGGTCAAAATCTCATGTGGGGAAGAGACATGGGGAATATGACTACTGTATTGTCCATTATGCTAATTATTGCTTTTACAGGACTTATCACAGACAACCTCGTTTTTAAGAAAATAGAACTAAAAATCTTTAGACGATGGGGATTATTAAATTCATAAAAATTGATTAGAGGAGGAGAAGTGTGAAAAAGAAATTATTATTACTATTCATAATGATACTGACGTTGGTCGTATCCGCATGTTCACAGGGACAAGAAACAGGCAAACAAGTAGGAGAAATTAATGTTGGATACTTTCCAAATATATCCCATGCTCCTGCTATGGTAGGAGTAGAAAAAGATATTTTTATTAAAAATATGGAAAATACAGAGGTAAATACAATGAATTTTCCAAATGGGTCTCTATTCATGGATGCATTATCTACTGAACAAATTGATATTGGATATGTAGGACCTGGACCAGTATTAAATCGGTTCCTCCAAGGAGGAGATGTGGTGGTGCTTTCAAATGCAAGTAGGGGAGAAAATGTGTTGGTAGTAAGAAATGATATTCCCTTCTCGGATGTGAAGGATTTAGATGGAAAAATTGTAGCTACTGCCTCAACAGGATGTACCCATGATTTAATCTTAAGAAAAATGCTACAGGAAAATGACATGGCCGTAGAAGAAAACGGTGGAACTGTAAAGCGACTTGCCCAAAAACCTGCAACCATGATTGGATTATTTGAACAAAAGCAGATTGATGCTGCCTTAGTATCAGAGCCTTGGGCTTCTCTTATGGAAGCACAAGGGGTGGCTAGAGTCGTTAAAGATTTTAAGGAAGTTCCTTGGAATGGGAAATTACCATCAACTGTATTAGTAGCAAAGAAAGATTTTTTACAGTCAAATCCTGAATTAGTAGAAAAGTTCTTGAAATCCCATGAAGAAGCAATTGAATTCATTAATGGAAATAAAGAGGAAACTATAGGCATTATTGGAGAGCAGATTAAAGGAATTACCAATGAGGAGTTGGATAAAGCAGTTATTGAAAATTCATTAAAAAGAGTAGAGTTTACTACCGAATTAGATCAAACTATTTTACAAGAGTTTGCAGATCTTACTAAGGAACTTGAATTTGTTGAGGGAGATGCTAGTCTAGAAGGCTTATTTCAAAAATAGGTAGAGAGGTGAAAATATGTTAGTCAATAATATTACAGAATTAATAGGGAATACTCCTATAGTAAGGCTTAATAATATTGTTGAACCTGATTGGGCAGATGTATATGTTAAGTTGGAAAACTTTAATCCTAGTGGTTCAGTGAAGGACAGAGCTGCTTGGAATATGATTGTGAAGGCAGAAGAAAGAGGGGAGATTCAACCAGGGGCAACCATTATAGAACCTACTTCAGGCAATACAGGAATAGGGATAGCCATGGTAGCTGTAGCTAAAGGATATAAATGCATTATTATAATGCCTGACACTGCTACGAAGGAGAGATTGAAGATATTAAGAGCCTATGGGGCAGAGGTGATTTTAACCCCAGGAGAAAAACTGATGAAGGGTTCCATAGAAAAAGCAATTGAGTTAGCCGCACAAACTCCCAATAGCTTTATTCCAGGACAATTTACCAATAATGATAACCCAGCTATCCATAAAACAACAACTGCTATGGAAATTATTAAGGACATGGAAGGAAAGTTAGATGTCTTTATTGCAACGGCTGGAACGGGTGGTACTATTAGCGGAACAGGGGAAGTACTAAGAGAATATTTGCCAGATTTAAAGATTTATGTGGTTGAAGCAAAAAATTCACCAGTTATTGCAGGGGGAAAACCTGGACCCCATAAAATAGTAGGCACAGGACCAGGCTTTATACCAGATACTTTAAACATGAATATATTTGATAAAATTATTCATGTTAGTGATGAAGATGCCATTGCTACTACCCAGGCTTTAGCTGGGAAGGAAGGAATATTGTGTGGTGTTTCAGCAGGTGCTTCTGCCTATGCAGCCTTGCAAATGGCTAAAGAATTAGGAAAAGGGAAGAAAATCCTTTCTATCATCCCAGACACAGGGGAACGATATTTAAGTATGGATTTATTTTAAAAATATAAAGAGGAATTTTATGGAGGACTTCAAAATCGGAGCCTCCTTTTTAAATGTTAATCTTGCAATCAGGCTGTTTTAAATACTAAAAGTTAATTATATGTAGATCCAAATCCAAATGGATAAAAAACATGATAATACCTAATAATAAACATGAAAAATTTAAAATAAATATTGAGGAGGGAATTCCATGAGCGTTGTAATGCAAACCAACAAAATGCAAGCCTGTATCGATGCCTGCAATAAATGTGCTCAGGCTTGTTTTGAATGCTTTAATGCATGTTTGAATGAACCAGATTTAAATGCTAGAAAGAACTGTGTGAGTATATTAGTCGAATGTGCTATGATGTGCCAAATGTCTGTTTCGATGATGTCTATGAATGGACAATTCTCAAAGGAACATTGTCAAGTGTGTGCACAAATCTGTGATAAATGTGCTCAAGAATGTTCAATGTTTAAAGATGATCATTGTCAAGAATGTGCAGATATCTGTCGCATGTGTGCAGATGAATGTAGAAAAATGGCTACTATGTAGGTAGTAATTATTTTATTGAGCTAATCGTGAAGCCTGCAACTTCAAATTTGAAGTTGCAGGCTTTTCTGTTTCTTACATACTTGGGTTGTTCTATTCTTTTAAGGAACTAAAAAATTTCAAAAGTCTTATAGCAAAAATCTATATAAAAATGTTATATCAGCTTGTAAAACCATTTTTTATTCTTTATAATAAAGTTGACTAAACATATAAAAATACTAAGATATAAAGGGGATGTAATATTGCTAACTTATGAAAAATATGAAGATTTAAAAAATTACATAGGAAGTCTTGGAAGTTTAGCTATCGCATATTCAGGAGGAGTGGACAGTACATTTTTATTAAAGGTTGCTCATGATGTTCTAGGGGAAAATGCTATTGCTGTAACTGCTACTTCCTCCACCTACCCTAAAAGAGAATTTGAAGAAGCAAAAAGATATATAAAAGGAATAGGAGCAAAGCATATCATCATTGAATCGGAAGAATTAGATATCGATGGATTTTCTGAGAATCCAACCAATCGTTGCTACTATTGTAAAAAAGAATTATTTAGTAAGATTAGAGGAGTAGCTATTGAAAACAATATTCATTATGTAGCTGATGGATCTAATTTAGACGATCTAGGAGACTACCGTCCAGGGATGCAAGCGGCAAGTGAATTGGAGGTGGTATCCCCCTTAAAAAAGGCAGAGTTGACAAAGGAGGATATAAGAATTTTATCAAAGGAATTAGGATTGCCTACATGGAGTAAACCAGCTTTTGCCTGTCTATCCTCCCGTTTCCCCTATGGCCATAAAATTACGAAGGAAAAGCTGTCCATGGTGGAACAGGCCGAGAATTACCTATATGACCTCGGATTCCAACAACTGAGAGTACGGCATCATGAAGATACTGCGAGAATAGAACTAGGTAAGAAGGAATTTGAGAGATTCTCTAATTCAACGCTTATGAGACAAGTAGGAAGTATGTTAAAAGAGATTGGCTTCACCTACGTAACACTAGATTTAAATGGATATAGAACTGGAAGCATGAATGAAGTATTAAAAGATCGCTAGATTCGACGTAGCGGTTATCCTGTTCATTCTATCAAGATACTTTTAGATGGATTTGCATTACTTATAGTAAAAAAAGTAGGAGGGATATTATGGAGCGATATTCAAAACAGATACTTTTCAATGACCTAGGAGAAAAGGGTCAGAGAAATCTATTGAATTCAAAAGTATTAGTTGTAGGCTGTGGAGCTTTGGGGACAGTGATTGCAAATAATTTAGTAAGAGCGGGTGTAGGTTATGTAAAAATAGTTGATAGAGACTATGTAGAACTATCAAATCTTCAACGACAAATGTTATTCGATGAATCGGATATTCAGAATAATATTCCAAAGGCGATTGCCGCTCAAGAAAAACTTAAAAAGATTAATTCGGAAATTATAATAGATTGTGAAGTTGTGGATATGAATCCTACTAATGCTATAAGATTATGCAAGGATATGGATCTGATATTAGATGGCACAGATAATTTTAGTACACGCTTCCTTATAAATGACGTATCTATCAAACTAAATATACCTTGGATTTACGGCGGTGCAATTGGAAGTACAGGTATGGTATTACCTATTATTCCAGGGAAAACACCTTGCTTCAGATGTCTTCAACCTGAAGTGCCAGAAACAGGTGGAATGGCTACTTGTGACACTATAGGTGTTCTAAACAGCACGACAAGTATAGTAGCATCCTTGCAGTCAATAGAGGCAATAAAAATACTAAGTAAGAATGAAGAACGATTAAATAATAAGCTTCAAGTTTTTGATTTATGGACTGGAGAATTTAATTTTGTTGAGATACAGAAAAATACATACTGTACAGCTTGTGCAAAACATCAATGGGATTTTTTAAATAGAGGATATGAAGATGTAGTCTACTTATGCCATAATAACAGTGTTCAAATAAATCCAGCAAACAGAGGGGTTAATTTTGAAGATTTAATAAGGAAGCTTGAGAGAATAGATATAGAAATTAAAAAAAGTCCATATTTTTTACGTTTTTTTATAGAAGATGTTCAAATAAGCGTTTTTGGTGATGGTAGAGCGATTATGAAAAATGTATCAGATACAAACCAAGCGAAATCTTTGTATGCTAAATATATTGGTTCTTAATACATTTATTTAATTTGATTTATTTAACTATAGTCAAATAATAAGAAATTACATACGGTGATTTTTTTTACTTTTTTATTATTTACTACACTAAGTGTACTATATGCTACAATAAACATTTCAAATATTAAATAATTCTATTATTTAATGTATTTTTATAGAACTAAATGTTTGGCATGATAATTGCAATATTATTGAATTAAGAAGAATTAAGAAAAAAAATACAATTCAGATTTTTAAAAGTATTATTAATTTTATAAATATCCATTTAAAAAGGAAAACTAAAAATAATACTAGGCTTTAAGGAGGGATAAACATAATAATTGTAAAAGCATGTACCGATTGTAGTAAAAATAAGTGTAGACTAAATGATGGGATCAGAATATATGAATATATCAGAACTTTCCTTAATGAGTATATTAATGAAGATTTAGAATTGGATTTACAAAAATGTGAATGTAAAGAAATCTGTAAAGGACCTATAGTCATTGTAAATAATATTATATATAAAAATGTGTCTATTCTCGACATTGATAAAATTTTAATAGATTTTGTGATAAAGAAAAAAGCGATAACCTAATTTAGGGGGATATACGAAATTGGTTTAACTATAGCAGGATTATTAATGGGTGTTATTAGTACTGGCTTAGGTGGGTAAAAATAAAATTTATATACAGTTTAACAAAGGAGGTAAAAGTAATGAGAGACGAAATACTCAATATCAATGGAATGACCTGTGCTTCCTGTGCTAAGGCAGTGGAAAAAAGCGTTGGAAAACTGCAGGGAATTGAAAGTTCAAGTGTAAACTTTGCAACCGAAAAACTAAGTGTAACTTTTGATGAATCATATGTGTCAGTAGAAAGGATAAAGGAAGCAGTAAAGGATGCAGGGTACAGTGCTGAGGAAGAGGTTGAGCTAAGAGAAGTTATTATTCCAATAGGAGGGATGACATGTGCTTCCTGTGCTACAGCCATAGAAAGGGAGGTGAAAAAGCTCGAAGGAATCAATGAAATAAATGTAAATGTTGCAACAGAGAGGGCAAAAGTTGTATATAATCCCTATGAAATAAGAATATCAGAAATTAAAGGAGCAATTAAGAATGCTGGCTATGAAGCATTGGAAATAGAATCGGGAGAACAGGTGGATGCAGAAAAAGAAAAAAGACAAAAAGAAATGAAAGCCTTATGGAATAAGTTTATTATATCTGCAGTGTTTTCTATCCCTCTTTTATATATAGCTATGGGACATATATTAGGATTACCTTTACCTAGTTTTATAGAGCCCATGGAATATCCGCTAAATTTTGCCTTAGCACAATTATTACTGACTATACCAGTAGTTATTGCAGGTAATAAGTTCTATAGTGTTGGCATCAAGACCTTAATAAGAAAAAATCCAAATATGGATTCATTGATTGCCATAGGTACAGGAGCAGCTATTCTTTATGGAATATATGGAGTTGTTGAAATTGCCCGCGGAGATTATAGCTTTGCTAAAGATTTATATTTTGAAACAGCAGGGGTTATCATTACTCTCATTCTTCTAGGGAAATATTTAGAATCTGTTACTAAAGGGAAAACATCCGAAGCCATAAAAAAGCTAATGGGATTACAACCTAAAACAGCGATAGTTATTCAAGAGGGAAAGGAAACGAGCATACCTATAGAAGAGGTAGAAGTAGGAGATATTTTATTAGTAAAGCCAGGAGAAAAAATCCCCGTGGATGGAACAGTAGTAGAAGGTCATTCTTCAGTGGATGAATCCATGCTCACAGGAGAAAGTATTCCTATAGAAAAGCACATTGGAGATAAAGTAATAGGTGCAAGTATTAACAAGAACGGAACACTTGAATTCAAAGCAACCAAAGTTGGTAAGGATACTGCCATTGCTCAAATTATTAAGTTGGTAGAAGATGCACAAGGGTCTAAAGCACCAATTGCTAAAATGGCGGATGTTATATCAGGGTATTTTGTTCCTATTGTTATTGCTATTGCCATCCTTTCTGGAATTGCATGGTATATAGCAGGAGCTACTGGTATCTTTTCCTTAACTATATTTATAGCAGTACTGGTTATCGCATGTCCATGTGCTCTAGGATTAGCCACTCCTACAGCTATCATGGTGGGGACTGGTAAAGGAGCAGAGTATGGCGTACTGATTAAGGGCGGAGGTCCATTGGAAACTACCCATCAAATCAAAACCATTGTATTTGATAAAACAGGAACGATTACAGAAGGAAAACCTAAAGTAACTGATGTAATAACGAATAATGGATATAGTAAAGATCAATTGTTAAGTCTTGCCGCATCTGCAGAAAAAGGTTCAGAGCATCCCTTAGGGGAGGCCATAGTAAAAGGAGCAGAGGTAAATGATCTTGAAATCAAGAAAACAGAAAAGTTCCAAGCTATTCCTGGTCACGGAATTGAAGTAATGATTGAAGGAAAAGATATTCTTTTAGGAAATAAGAAGTTAATGTTTGACCGAGATATTAAAGTAACCCTGCAAGAGGCTTCAGATCGACTAGCTAGTGAAGGAAAAACCCCCATGTTCATTGCTATTGATAGTAAATTAGCGGGCATTATCGCTGTAGCTGATGTGGTAAAGGAAAGTAGTACAGAGGCTATAAATAAATTACATGACTTAGGAATAGAAGTTGCTATGATTACGGGTGACAATAGAAGAACAGCCCAGGCCATTGCAAAACAAGTGGGAATTGATATTGTATTAGCAGAAGTACTACCTCAAGATAAGGCGAATGAGGTAAAAAAACTTCAGGATACAGGGAAGAAAGTGGCAATGGTTGGGGATGGTATAAATGATGCACCTGCTCTTGCCCAGGCTGATGTAGGTATGGCCATTGGCTCAGGTACTGATGTAGCTATAGAATCTGCTGATATTGTACTGATGAAAAGTGATCTCATAGATGTAGTAACAGCGATTCAGCTTAGCAAGGCCACCATTCGAAATATTAAACAAAATCTATTTTGGGCATTCGCCTATAATACTGCTGGTATTCCAATCGCTGCGGGACTTCTATTTATCTTTGGAGGACCAAAACTAAATCCAATGTTTGCAGCTGGAGCAATGTCACTTAGTTCAGTATCAGTACTAGCTAATGCACTTAGATTAAAGGGCTTTAAACCAGCCCATAAAGTCAATAAATAATAGGAGGGTCTATAATGCAAAAGAAAATTTTAATTGAAGGAATGACCTGTGGACATTGTGAAGGTCGTATAAAAAAAGCTTTAGAAGAGATTTGTGGAGTTGTATTTGCCCAAGTATCTGCAGCAGATAATCAAGCGGTTGTTAAATTAGCCCATGAAGTAGATGATGAAAAATTTGTTTCAGCAGTTGATGAAGCAGGCTATAAAGTAGTTTCTTTAGATTAATGAAAAAGGAGTTCTTGGGTATCCCAAGGACTCTTCGTTCAATACAAAGGAAAGGGTTAGACGCATGCATGAACCTTACAAAATGATAGTATTGAAAGATTTAAAAATAGCTAAAAATGAAATAGAGAAAATTATTAATATAATTCAAGAACGACCATTTTGTGAAGACATTTTCTCACACATTGAGACGGTGCGAAAATCAATAATAAGATTAAATATTAATTTATTAGATCAGTATATTGAAAATCATATTAGAGACGGGTATATCAAAGACAGTAATAAAGAAAGGTTTGAGGAGATAACAGCAATTATTAAGAAATATAGTCAATAAAGTTTGTTAATATCGAAAAGATACAAGAAGAGTAAATGATATTTTTGTATCTTTTTTAGATTTTAAAAATTTCTTGGAATAAAAATTTAATGAATTAATACAAAGTTAAATTTTAAATTTTGATTATAAGGAGGAATAGAAAATATTCTTAGGAAATATCAGAATTTAAAATGCTATAAAAATTATATTAATATCATTATTTCAAGAAAATGAATGTAATTCTGAAAGGGGACAGTCCAATGCAGAAAACAAACATAAAGAATATTTTTATTTTAGCATCACTATTTTTTACAGCTCTTTCTCTTTTTGGTCATGAAATACTGATTACTAGACTATTTTCAGTAATATTATCAAGTAATTTGGTATCCTTTGTAGTATCATTTTCTATATTAGGAATGGGGATAGGAGGAATTTTAACCTATTGGGGATTAAAAAGGGTTAAGTCATTAGAATTACAAAAGATAATGCAGGTTGCAAGCTTTGCTTTGCCACTATCTATTTTAATCTGTGTCATGATAATTTATCTTTTGCCCTTTATTCCTTTATATATATTCTATGTTGTAATTGGAAGTATTCCTTTTGTTTTTGGTGGTAGTGTTGTTTCAGCTATTTTTCAATATCATTCCTTACAAAGTAGTAAATTATATTTTATGGATCTAGTTGGCTCAGCTCTAGGTAGTATTTTTATAATTTATTTATTAAATACCTTAGGTTTTATGTATAGTATGCTTATTATTGTCCTAATAGCTTTTATTGGTGCTATCCTATTAGCATCGTACTTTGGAGCTAGAAAAAAAATATTTGTACAAATAACTTTTATAATAGCTCTAATAGGATTATTAGTACAAGGACAATATGTAAAAGATATTGAAAACAAATTTCATTCATATTATACCAGTTATAGTTCTGCTATAAATTATTTGAAAAACACAACAGATAAACCTATGGGAATTTTCTACACAAATTGGAATGCAATGTCTAGAACAGATGTTATCGAAACTACCAATGAAAAGGAAAAATTAATAGTTACCGATGGAGGGGCATCTGCACCAATTATTAAATTTGATGGAGATTTAAATAAAGTGGATTATCTAAAAAAAGATATAAACTATATTCCTTTTAGTTTTGGACAAAATGAGGATACTTTGTTAATTGGATCGGGAGGAGGGAAGGATGTTTTATTTGCCTTAATGGCTGAAAGTAAAAATATAGACGCAGTAGAAATTAATCCTGCTACAATTGATGCAGTAAACTATTTTAAAGAGTATAACGGAGATATATATGGTAGACCAGAAGTGAATTTACATCAGCAGGATGGAAGAAATTTTATAGAGAACACTAAGAAAGTATATAATAATATATATTTCTCTATGGTAATGACTAACTCTGTTGAAAATGCAACATATTCATTAGCTGAAAATTACCTGTTTACCCAGGAAGCTTTTGAAAGGTACTTCAGTAGTCTTAAGCCACAAGGTAAAGTGAGCTTAATGGTCCATAATCCACTTGAAATGGTACGAGTTGTTAATACAGGCATTAAAGTACTACTGGATAAAGGAGTTAATCTAAGTGAGGTAACAGATTACTTTGTAATAATTAATGGGGTAAGCAAACAACAAAAAATGGCTCATGGGAATAGCATTTCTATGCCTTTAATCATATTCAAAAATGAACCTTTCGGTTTTAAAGAAATCACATCTATTAAAAGCGTTGCCGAAATACAGGGGAGAGACTTGATACATTATACTGGTAATGAGTATGGACCTTATAATCAGTTAGGAAATGGGGGATTTAGTTATAAAGATTTAATAAAAAGTTTTGAACCCAATGTCAAACCAGTAAGTGATCGTAGCCCGTTTTTTTATGACTTTTCTTATTTTATTTCCAGTAAAGTAGCTATTATTTTAATAGGGTTTATTTTATTATGGTTAATTGTAAAAAGAAAAAGCATAACAACATACTATTCAAAAATCTATTCAAGATATTTTATTTTAATTGGAGTAGCATTTATGTTAGTGGAAATTCCATTTATACAAAAAGCTACATTATACTTTGGAAGTTCTTCTATGGCATTTAGCAGTGTATTGTTTAGCGTATTAATTGCCAGCGGTCTAGGCAGTCTATTTAGTGGATATAGAGCAGTAATGAGACTTATTGAAAACAAACCAATTTACCTATTATTAACGTCTATAAGTGTTATTTATACATTAGTAGTATTTAACCAAGTTGCATTATTAGCGTATGATTTAAATATATTTTTTAAATTTATAAGTGTATTTTTTATTCTGCTTCCTATGGGAATTTTTATGGGTATGCCTTTTCCTATAGGTTTAAAACAAATAAAGAAAAGAATTGCTGATGAGGAAATAGTACCCTTAATGTGGGGTATAAATGGAATATTTTCTGTTATAGGGTCAGTACTTACAATTATTATATCTATGAAATCAAGTTTAGATATTTCTATAATTTTAGGAGCATTATGTTATATCGCATTATATATCCTTGATCCATTTAAGAAATTAAATTTAGAAAAAGATAAATAAAATAATGCGTAATTTCTAAAATGAAATAATGTAAAATAGGAGGGCTCCTATATTATTGGACTTGACGCACAATACATGATATACGGATTAAAGAAACTAAATTTAGAAGAAGGAAAAATACTAGAAATAATTAATATATATTTGCTGTATGATATACTACAACGATTGTATTATATCAAACAAAAGTTATAAAGCTCTTACCAAAATAATAGTGTAAGAGCTCTTATTTTTGAAGCAGGAAAGTTCGACTTGCTCGTAAGGATCCAAACATTTCCTGCTTCACAAGTGCGTGCGTTTTCTGCACGTTTTTTGTTTTGGCATAATTATTGCTTTATTAATATTTAGGGAACATTCTGCTTGGTCATATGTATATTGTATGCAAGCGATCTTTAAATTCTGAAATCAAACTCAAGGAGGGAAAATTTTGAGAGAAAAAACCTATACATTTAAAGGAGGTATTCATCCACCAGATTATAAAGAATTTACTGCAAATAAGAGAACAATTAAAGCTAAAGAACCTCAGTTGGTTACCATCCCTATGCAGCAACATATTGGAGCACCCTGTAAACCCATTGTAAAGGTGGGTGATAGAGTGAAAGTGGGTGAAAGAATTGGAGAACCCCAGGGTTTTGTATCGGTTCCAATTCATTCAAGTATTGCAGGAATAGTAAAAAAGATCTATGAAACGCATTCACCCACTATAAAAACAACTTGTATAGTCATTGAATCTGATGGCAGTAATGAGGTATATGAGGGGATTAAACCAAAGAGAGATATATACAGACTATCTAAAGAAGAAATTTTAGAATTTATTAAAGATTCAGGAATAACAGGTCTAGGAGGAGCAGGTTTTCCTACCCATGTTAAATTATCACCGCCACCCGAAAAACACATTGATACTGTAATTATCAATGGAGCAGAATGCGAGCCCTACCTTACTGCTGATTATCGACAAATGATCGAAGATCCAGAAAAAGTTATATTGGGTCTAAGTGCCATTATGAAGGTTTTAAATGTTATTAGAGGAGTTATTGCTATTGAAGATAATAAACCAGGTGCTATTGAGGCCATGAAAAATATAGTTAAATGGCATACTGATATGGAGGTAGCGGTTTTAAAAACTAAATATCCTCAAGGTGGAGAAAAAAGATTAATACACGCTGTTATAGGAAGAAAAGTTCCATCAGGGGGACTACCAATGGATGCAGGTGTAGTTGTAAATAATGTTGGCACAGCTGCTGCAATTGGAAATGTAATAGATACTGGTATTCCATTAATAGAGAGAATTGTAACGGTTACAGGGAAGGGAGTAAGGAATCCACAAAATATAAAAGTGAAAATCGGCTCACCCTTTAAAGAAGTTATTAAACAATGTGGTGGATATAAGGAACCTGTAGGAAAGATTATAATGGGTGGTCCTATGATGGGGTTAGCTCAGTTTACCGACCAAGTACCTGTTATTAAGACAACTTCAGGTATCTTATTGATGCCTCCTGAAGATGTGATTGAACACAACCCACAGCCATGCATCAAATGTGCTAGCTGTGTAGATGTATGTCCAGTAGGATTATTACCAATCAAGCTTGCAAGCTTTGCGGAAAAGGAAATGTGGGATGAGGCAGAAGAATATGGAATTTTAGATTGTATTGAGTGTGGCAGCTGTTCCTTTATTTGTCCAGCAAAACGCCCTCTTTTAGAAAGAATAAGGGTTGCTAAAGGTGAAGTAATTGCAAGAAGAAGACAAAATAAATAAGGGGGAATTTTAAATGTTAGATGAAAATTTAATTGTTAGTTCATCACCCCATATTAGATCGGAAAATACGATATCTAAAATAATGTTTTCGGTAATAATAGCTCTGGTTCCTACATCAGTGGCAGGGGTGTATTTTTTTGGTATTCGTGCAGTAATGATTCTTATAATTACCATTTTAACATCAGTTTTAACTGAAACCATAATATTAAAATTAAGAAAAAAAGAGGTTCGCCTAAGGGATGGAAGTGCAATAGTTACAGGGCTTTTGTTAGGGCTAACACTACCGTCAACTGTGCCTCTTTGGATTGCTGCAGTTGGTGGAACTATTTCCATTGCATTAGGGAAAATGGTATTTGGGGGGCTGGGTCACAATATTTTTAATCCTGCTTTAGTGGGAAGAGCGTTTCTTTTAATTACTTTTCCAGTTTCTATGACAAATTGGGTACAACCCTTTGATGCAGCAGCAACAGCGACACCACTTAATTTATATAAGATGGAAGGAATTAAAACGGTCTATTCAAAATTAATCCTTGGAAATGTTGGCGGGTCTATTGGTGAAACCTCTGTTCTTCTTATACTTATTGGAGGTTTATATTTGCTATACAAGGATTATATTGATTGGCGAATTCCAGCAAGCTATGTATTTACTGCATTCTTACTAACCTATCTATTGGGACAGGATCCTATATTTCATATATTGTCAGGTGGCTTAATGTTGGGAGCTTTTTTCATGGCTACGGATATGGTTACTACACCTATTACCAAAAAAGGGAAATGGATATTTGGAGTAGGGGCAGGAATTATTTTAGTCATTATCCGCATATTTGGAGGTTATCCAGAAGGCGTGCTATTTTCAATCCTATTTATGAATGCTGTTACTCCACTTTTAAACAAATATACTCGCTCAAAAGTTTTTGGGGAGGTGAGTAATAGATGAATGAACAAAGAAGAATGATCCTAGTTCTATCTACAATAGCAATTGCCTCAGGTTTGATTTTAGCAGGAGTATTCCAATGGACGAAACCAAAGATGGATGAAGTTACCCAAGAAAGGCAGAAAACTGCGATATTAGAAGTTTTGCCTGGTGCAGTTTCTTACAAAGAAGTTGGTAATAATGAAATGGTATTTGAAGGACTAAATGGAAATAATCAAAGAGTTGGAATTGCTTTTATTGCAGAAGGTGGAGGATTTCAAGGAGATATTTCTATGATGGTAGGAATGGACGTTGATGAGAGAAAGTTAACAGGGATGACGGTATTAAGTCATTTAGAAACACCAGGCTTAGGAGCAAGAATTGAAGAAGAATCTTTTAGAAAACAATTTGTGGAGAAGTCTGTGGATGATCCTTTCGTTGCCAGTGAGGATATAGATGCAATCACAGGTGCAACGATATCGTCTAATGCGGTTAGCAATATACTACGAGAATCCATTTCTAGAATAATAGAAGATGATCAGCTAGGAGGTAGTCAGTAATGAAAATATGGGCAGAATTTATTAAAGGACTGTGGAAGGAAAATCCCGTTTTTCGACAATTAATGGGGATGTGCCCCACACTGGCTGTAACTAATGCAGCAATCAATGGATTGGCAATGGGGCTAGCAACACTATTTGTACTGTTATGTTCTAATGTTATTGTAGCACTTATAAAACATTTGATTCCTGATAAGGTTAGAATCCCTTCGTACATCATTATTATTGCAACCTTTGTAACAATTGCAGATTTATTTTTAGCGGCTTTTTTTCCAGAAATTCAAAGGGTGCTAGGTCTATTTATTCCTCTAATTGTAGTCAATTGTATTATTCTTGGACGAGCAGAAGCATTTGCATCTAAGAATAATGTTAAGTTTGCTTTAATAGATGCATTGGGAATGGGAATTGGCTTTACTTGGGCTCTTACTCTTCTTGGGATTATAAGAGAGTTACTTGGTATGGGAACGGTATTTGGCTTACAGGTAATGGGAACAAATTTCACTCCTTGGATAATATTTATATTGCCACCAGGAGCATTTTTGACATTAGGCGTATTGTTAGGAATAATAAATACCTTTAGCAATAAAAAAACGACAAAGACTAGCTGTCATTAGGAGGTGTAGAGATGATTGAATTATTACTGCTATTTGTTGGGACAGCTTTGGTGAATAATTTTGTTTTAGTACGGTTTTTAGGAATATGTCCATTCTTAGGGGGTTCTAAAAAAGTAGAAATATCTTTGGGAATGGGAGGAGCAACAACCTTTGTAATGGCTCTATCTGCAATTGCTGCATGGTTTATTCAGAATTATATACTAGAACCTTTTGGCGTATCTAGGTTCTTACAGTATGTTGCTTTTATTTTAGTGATTTCTTGCTTAGTACAACTAGTAGAAATTATTTTAAAAAAGATAAGTCCAGCTCTCTATGATGCGTTAGGAATTTTTTTACCTCTAATTACTACCAACTGTGCTATTTTAGGCTTAGCTCTTTATATTCCAATTAAAAACTATTCATTAATTGAGAGTGCTGTTTTTGGAATAGGTGCTGGTGTTGGTTTTACACTTGCATTAACCATAATGGCAGGAATAAGGGAGGAGTTGGAATTCTCTGACATTCCAGCAGCCTTTCAAGGAGCAGGAGTTACTCTCCTTACAGCTGGGATATTATCTATGGTATTTCTTGGATTTGCTGGATTAATAGCAATGTAGTATTAACTAATAAAAAGGTGGTGAATTAGAACATGAATATATTATTAATTTCTGCTGGAAGCATGGGTATAATGGGTGCCTTATTTGCCTTAGGCCTTGCTAAAGCATCCAATAAATTTGCAGTAGAAGAAGATCCCCGTGTTGGGCAGATCAGTGAAGTGCTTCCAGGAGCAAATTGTGGTGCTTGCGGATATCCAGGGTGTGATGCTTTTGCATCAGCAGTAGCAAGAGATCAAGCACCAGTAAATGGTTGTCCCGTTGGAGGAAGTAATGTGGCTCAAAAGGTTGCAGCTCTTATGGGAGTGGAAGCGATCAACGAGGAGGATAAGAAGGTAGCTAGAGTGAGTTGTCAAGGTACAAAGTGTAATGCTAAGGAAAAGTTTAAATATGAAGGCATTCAGGATTGTAGGGCTGCGGCTCGATTAAATGGTGGTAGTAAAAGTTGTGAGTTTGGTTGTTTAGGATTGGGTACTTGTGAAAAAGTCTGTGCATTTGATGCTATTACCATCGAGGACGGCATTGCTAAAATTGATCCTAATAAATGCACGGCTTGTGGAAAATGCATAGATGCATGTCCAAAGACAGTTATACAATGGATACCCTTTGCACAACAGGTGATAGTAGATTGTAATAGTAGTAGGAAAGGAAAAGAAGTAAAGGAAAAGTGTATAGTTGGATGTATCGGATGCAAGATATGTGTTAAGGCTTGCCCATTTGATGCAATGAAATTTAAGGATAATTTAGCCTATATAAACTATGAGAGATGTACTAATTGCATGATCTGTGCCGAAAAATGCCCAACAAAAGCTATTTGCACTAATTTTTCACAAAAAGAAAATGTATATATTTTAGATTCATAATTTTTTTTGCTAGGCATCATTATTGCATTAGAATTATGTAATAAATTCTTAGGGGGTGTACACTATGGGTTGTTGTGGAGGAAACATGCATGGACATAATAATCATCAAAATCAAGATCATCAAAAAACAGATGATCAGCATCAACATGAAAACAAGCTTAACATTATGCCTATTTTATCTATAGCTGCTATTGGAATTATTGTAGTCTACTTTTTTAAGTACATTGTATGATTCCATTGAGTCTAGGCTACTAACTAGTCTAGACTTTATACCTTAATATTGTTTTATCTGTATTTACTATTAAACAATAAGAAATATCTAACTATTTTAAAAAGGAGTAATATATGAAGAAAAAATGGATAGCAGTTATAATTATAAGCGGCATAATAATATCCTCTATAGGGTTGTATGGCAAAGGATTCTTTAAAGTACAAGAACAGGATTTAGAAATAAAACAATATAAAAGTACGAAACAAGGTTCACTGTCTTTGAACGAAGAAAATGAAAGTAACGATGAAGAGTATATTCCTAGTGATAGACAGGGAGACGTAGATATTGCTGTATCTTTCCAGAATTTAATAGAAGAACATGAAGAAGAGCTGGTTTTTAAAGTGTATTTAAACACCCATTCTGTGGATTTAGAAGGAATAGATTATACTGATATAGCAGTACTTGAAACTGAAACAGGTCTAGAAATAAAAGAGGGTTTTATATGGGAAGCTGGTCAAGGGGATGGACATCATCTTTATAAGATTTTAAAATTGCCAAATGAGTATAATGGAAACAAATTGATAAGTGATTCAACCCAGTACATTAAATTGATAATTGCTGGAATAAATGGTGAAGGGACAAGTGAGTTTATCTGGAATAAGGAACATCTAGAGGCAGTGAAATAATGAAACAATGTTATTAAATATTTAAGGGAGGAAACATATGAATAAAGGGAAAAAATTACTTGGCTTTATAGTTGCAATTATTGTATTGGCTACAGGAATAGTAGTAATCAACAACAATTTAAAAAAGGAAGTATATGCCTATATTCCAAATGCTGGTGATGGAACAATTTCTATCATAGATGTAAGTGCAAATAAAAGTATTTCTGAAATAGATGTGGGTAATTCTGTTTCCCATGGAATTGCAGCAACGATAGACGGAAGAAAGATTTATACTGGAAATTTAGAAAACGGAAGTGTTTTTATATATGATACTAAGGCGAATAAACGCATAAAGGAAATTAATGTGGGGAAGAATGTTCATGGAATTGATATTACCCCAGATGGGGAAAAGGTATTGGTAGCGAGTGGAGATTTACAATTGGATGAAGAATTAAATTATATCTCTATCATTGATACTGTTACAGATGAAATTATATTTACTTTTAGATCAGATGGGAAAAGTCCAGCTCACATAGACTTTACCAAGGACAGTAAGATTGCATTTGTATCAAATGTGATGTCGAACGATGTATCTATGATTGATATGGAAAAAGGAGAGATCATTACAAATATAAAAGCAGGAATTATGCCGAATGAAACAGAACTATCTCCTGAAGATAAATTATTATATGTAGCAAATGTACAGGATGGAAATCTATCAGTGATTGATATAGAAGCAAAGAAAGAAATAAAGAAAATTGATGTTAGTCCAGGAACACATGGTATTGCAGTATCTAAAGATGGTAGACATATATGGACAGCTAATCGTTTTTCAAATAGTGTAGTCGTAATTGATTCAAAAGATAGTAAGATTATCGAAGAACTTGTATTAGATGGTGAACCTAATCATATATCAGTCACTCCTGATGGGCAATATGCTTATGTAAGTATGATGAAAACTAATGAAGTTATAGTTATTGATACGAAAACTTTCGAAATCACAGAGAATATAAACGTTGGGGAAGAGCCCCATGAGATTGAATTTATTACATTACCTTAAGTAAATAGAAGTAAATAGCAATATAAGAAATGAAGCCTAAATTAGGCTTCATTTCTTTTGAAATACTTTGGTAATATAGTATTGCATACTATTCTTTATAGATTTTTGATTATAAATAACTTTAACAATGTAAAAGGAAACACCCATAAATGTTAGTCCTATTAAAAAAGCAAATAATTCTAATGATATTGCAAAACTTAAAAATGGAAAGATTTTATAGCCTGTAAATATTCCTAGGATCAACAGAATTAAAGGAAATAAATATGTTAATGAAGCTGCCTTCATTACTTTTTTTGTTTCCATTTCTACCCGTACCATTTGACCAGGTTTTGCTGATACTTTATTATGTGCATTAATATAAATTGATGTAGTACTGCAACCACCATTACAACTTACACATTTTTCACCACAGGCACTAGCTCTCCATACCTGTACCTTTGCCATAGAGCCGTTAGTTGTTATCAATTGACCTATTTTTTCCATATCATCACTCCTCTATTATATTTTCATGCAAGTTTCTTACCAACAATCTGTATTTGGCATGAGAATTGCTTATATATAACTTTATTATGCTTAAACAAATCTATAAAAAATTAGAGGAGGGTAATTATGATTAATGTTTTAAGAGTGGGTTATATCCTATTAATGGTTTATTTTATTGTCCGTATGGTCAAAGGTGGAGGTTGCTGTGGAAAGAGTAGTTCAAACAAAGGTAACAGTCATGATAATGCTACAATCCTAACGGAAGAAGAAAAGAAAAATGCAATTGATATTTAGTGAATAATTTGTGTTTAGAAAAGGATAAGTGGGTGATATCCTACACCAGATGTAGTAAATCTTCCAAGTTGATTTGGATTTTATAAGAATATAGAACCGAAAGAGAGGAAAGGGAATGAAAATTTTGGCATAGCTCTTGCAATATATACAATTATATTTTGAAGAAAGGGGGTGGGGGAATGAAAAAGAAATTAATCATCCTGACAATAATAAGCATTATTGCTATAGGTGTAGCAACAAATTTCGTTTTTGCAAAGGAAAGTCCACAAGATCTTATGGAAGATAAAAATTCTAAGTTGAGTTTTAATATGCATATGAGTACAAGTAAATCTGGGAACATACATGAGGAAATGCTTAAATTAATGGATGAAAATGGTTATAAAGATATCTCCAAAGCTATCGAAGACCAAGACTATGAAGTGATGGACGACTTTATGAACAATATGACAGAAGAAGATTATAACAAGATGACTAATATCATGAGAGAAAATGGCTATGAGTCTATGTCAGACATGATGGAATCAGTAGGAAGAGAAGAAATGCTACAAATGCATAATGCTATGGGTGGAGCTGAAGACTGTCATTAGCCTTTATGGGGGAAGTTGAAATTCGAAAAGGTGAATTCATCAAAGAAAGGGATTCACTTTTTCTTTTTAAAATTTAAAAGAAAAGTTAGGGAGGGAAATAATGCACTTACTAGATGAATATGCTTATGGTTTATGGGGATCAGTCCTCTTTAATATACTAGTATTCGGATTTTTTACATTTGCTGCTTTCAAGCCGACTAAGAAGAGGGATTGGCGAACATTAGGAGCATTTACAGCATTTATGGTAGCTCTATTTGCTGAAATGTTTGGATTTCCATTAACAATTTATTTTTTAACTTCTATTCTAGGGAATAAATATCCTGTGCTTGATCCTTTTACCCACTTGAATGGACACTTATGGGTAGCTCTTGCAGGTGGTTCTGAAGTGTTATATTCAATTTTACATCCCTTAAGCAATGTTTTTATTTTCAGTGGTCTTATTGTTATTGCTATGGGTTGGAGAGGGATCCACGGTGGTAATGGGGATTTAATAACCTATGGTATATACAAATATGTAAGACATCCACAATATAGCGGATTTATGTTAATGATTATAGGTTTTCTCATCCAGTGGCCTACCATTATTACTCTAATAATGGCTCCTATATTATTGATTATGTATGTAAAGCTTGCAAAAAAGGAAGAAAGAAAAATGATAGAGAATTTTGGACAAGAATATGTAGAATATCGTGAACAAGTCCCTGCGTTCTTTCCGTTAAATATAAAAAAAGGCGAGTAAAGGTGTAGTAAATACCTCGATCAATGTGTCATATACTACAGTTGGAGGAGAAGAATATGAAAAAATCTTATGTGTGGGTAACAACAATCATTATTACTCTTTTAATTAGTATAATATTTATTGCTAAATGGCCTCATCATTTATTGGGAGAAAACCTATGTGGTAGTGGATTTGAAGGGGTTAAGACTGCTTCCATATATTATATTTTTATTCTTATAATACTTTTGGCATCATTCTTGCTCTATAAAAGTAATAAGAAGTTTAGATGTAAACATTGTAAGTCACCTATTGATAAAAAAATGTTCATTTGTCCCTATTGTGGTATGGAAATAGAAGGAGAGGTAACATCAAAATGATGATAATTCTTATAGCAGTATTTATTATTTGTATATATATATTGTTAAGTAATGATAAATCCTGTTCCTGTAGTGATGGTCCTGATAATATAAAATGTATTCATTGTCAGAACATAATAAAAGAAAATTATAACTATTGCCCAAACTGTAAGGAACAATTAAAAAAGAAATGCCAAGATTGTGGGAGAATGATTGATATAAATTGGCGAAGGTGCCCTTATTGTGAATAATAAAAAAATAATTATAAGAGGAGAGATTTAAATGAAGAATTGGTTTCAAAAATTTATAAAGAAAATTGGAGATGCAAATAAAGAGAACTTTGGAAATAAGAAGATGGACTGTTGTGACCTTAATCAGAAAAACAATAAATCAAAGGGCCAAAAAGTTAAAGATTAACCGTTTATTTATTAAGCTTAATATTAAAGAAATTTAAATAAAGGAGGAGCAATTTTGATAGAACTATTCAGAATAGGGCATTTTTCTATATATTTATTTGGAGTGACAATAGTTCTAGGTATGCTGGCAGGTCTGATTATAATGCTAAAAGAGGCAAAAAGAAAAGAACTTAATTTAGATCAGATGATGAATTTGACAATTTATAGCATCATTGCAGGAATGTTAGGTGCAAGAATCTTTTATGTTCTTGTGTTTAACCTAGATTTTTATCTTCAAAACCCTATTAAAGTGTTCGCTCTAAGGGATGGGGGTTTATCAATACAAGGAGGGCTAATCTTTAGTATCCTCTTTGCAATTTTTTACACAAGAAAGAAAAACATGCACTTTTGGAAGGCAGCTGACGCCTTTGCTCCAGGTATAATTTTAGGACAAGCAATAGGAAGGGTAGGCTGTGATGTGTTTGGGGTTCCTATGAAGGAAGTTTATCCTTGGGGAGTGTTGGTAAATGGACAACTACTTCATCCAACACAAATCTATGAAGCATTATTGAACTTTGCACTTTTCCTTTATCTATGGAAAAGACGTGGAAGAGCTAAATATAATGGGGAAATATTTGTGCATTATATTATTGGTTTTTCTATTATTAGGGCAATTGTGGAAATTTTTAGAGTGAATCCTCTTGTCTTTGCAAATATAACAGTTGCTCATGTTACAAGTCTAATTATTATTGTGACAACGCTATTAATCAGTAGAACGATCAAAGAGAAAAACCTGATTTCAGTATCTAATGTTTCTCAAGAGACTGTTTCTATACCTTTTGTAGAATATCTAGTCATTTTTTCAATGACGATAGCAGGGGTATGGTTTTATTATTTTATTCATTAAAGGATGAGAATTTTGACTAAGGCAGATAAAATATTGATATTAATCATATTTATTATAAGCATATTAGCAATGATAGGGACATTTTTACTCCAATATTCTGATTTAGAAGAAGAGTATGTTGTTATTAAAATAAATAATCAACTTATAGAGAAGATACCTATAAACAATGATACTGAAACAACATATTCCTTTAATTTTAATAATGAAGTGGGGACTATTGAGATCTCTAATGGATCGGTTCGAATGGAAAAAATGGATAGAACAATTTGTCCAAATCAGATATGTTCGGATACGGGTTGGATAAGTAAAACCTATGAAAATATCGTATGTTTACCGAATAGAATCATAGTTACTATAGAAGAAAATACCGATGCAGGCATTGATATCATTTCTTAATAAGGAGGAAAAGAATAATGGAAAATCAAGTTCCACAGGAGAATGAAAATAATGAAAAAAAGGGAATAATGAAACATGGATTGATGATGATACTATGCTGTTTAATTCCAATACTAATAATTGCAGGACTACCTTTATTTGGAATAAGGGGCGGTTCATATTCGCTTCTTTTTTTCTTATTATGTCCTCTAATGCATATAGGAATGATGTTCATGATGGGTAAGGAACATAAACATAAATAATAGAGGAATTAAATCTAAGGTTTGTTTATTTAAATAAGATTAGAGATATAATTTATATGAGTGAACCTTCTTTTTTAAGAAGGTTTCATTTATTTACTTACAATTGGTGATAATATAAGGAAATAAAAACTTATATGTTAAAATCGTAGGAGATGATATTATTGGATAATGATATACATACAGAGAGAATTAGAAAAAGATATGAACGAGTATCTAGGATATATGACTTCTTAGAAAAGCCAATGGAGAATATGGCTATGGGTGAATGGCGAAGAGAAATGGTAAAGGAACTGCAGGGGAAAGTATTGGAAATTGGAGTTGGAACTGGTAAAAATATTGAGTATTATCCTGATAGTTTAGACATAACCGCTATAGATTTTAGTCAAAGAATGATAGATAAGGCAAGTTTGAAGGTAGAAAAGTTAAATAAAGATGTAAAACTTTTAGTGATGGATGCACAGAATATGGAGTTTGAGGACAATACATTCGATACAGTTTTTACTACTTGCGTATTTTGTTCTGTACCTGATCCTGTTAAAGGGTTAAAAGAGATAAAAAGGGTATGTAAAAGGGAGGGTAAAATAATATTATTAGAACATGTAAAAAGTGAACAAAAGGTCATTGGGGTATTAATGGATCTCTTCAATCCACTAGTAGTGAATCTCTATGGAGCAAATATAAATCGAAATACAGTGAAAAATGTAGGAAAAGCAGGATTCATAAATATAAAAGTAGAAAATATATGGAAGGATATAGTTAAACGAATTATCATCTACAATGAATAAAAGGAGAAGGAATAATGGATAAAAGAGAAATTCAAAAGGATATTTTGATTATAGGTATATCCATAGCCATAGTTACCTTACTACATTATTTTACACTATCCCCAAAATGGGACATCCATGATTTTTATAGAAGGCTTTACTATATCCCGATCATTTTAGCTGCCTTTAAATTTAAATTAAAGGGTGGGGTTCTATCTTCCATTATTGTTTCCATACTTTATGCACCCCATATAATAATCTATTTTAAAGAATTAGATATTGCTGTTATAAACAGAATGCTGGAGATGGTAATGTTTATTATCATCGGAGCCATTACTGGATTTTTAGTGGAGAAGGATTTAAAAAAGAAGAAAGCCTTAGAGATTCAAATTAAGAAGCTCACAGATCTTGAAAATTTTACCCAAAATATTTTAGATAGTATTACCAACATTTTAATCGCCATAGATAGGAATATGATTATTCAGTCCATAAACAAAGAAGGCAATGAGAAGCTTGATATGAAATTTATATCGACAGGGAACAAGATACAGTTATTATTTATAGAAAAAGAAAGAATTAATAAAATACTACTACAAGTTATACAGAAAAAAAGAAAATTCATAGAGGTGGAGACCAAATGTAGAATAAAAAATAACCATCAAATAGACGTAAAACTTTACGCTTATCCATTACAGAATATCCATAACCAGGTAGAAGGGGTAGTTATAGTTTTAGAAGATATTACCGAGTTAAAGATATTAGAGAAGCAGGTTCACAGGGCAGAAAAACTATCAGCTGTAGGAGAGTTAGCATCGGGTATCGCCCATGAGATTAGAAATCCCCTGGGAATTATTAAAACTATATCTCAAACCATCTATCAAGATACAAAAGACCAAGATACAAAGGAAGGGCTAGATATTATTCTACATGAGGTTGATCGAGCTAATAAAGTGATAAAAGAACTATTAGATTTTGCCCGTCCTAATATATTTAAAAAAACAAAAGTGAGTATGGATAATGAGATTAATGAGGTATTATCCATTACAGAAAAATATGCTGGGCAGCATAGGGTAAAGATCGATTATATAAAAGAGCTTGATACAGATCTTTTTATCGATAAAGAAAAGATAAAACAAGCCTTCGTAAACCTTATTTTTAATAGTGTTCAGGCAATGGAGAATGGGGGCAACATTCGAATAAAGCTCTTTAGAAGAAATGAATGGGTAAAAATTACTTTTGAAGATGAAGGGGCAGGAATACCAGAGGAACAACTGGAAAAAATTTATGAGCCCTTTTTTACGTCGAAGAACTATGGCACAGGGTTAGGGCTACCTATTACCCATAGAATTATAGAAGAGCATAATGGTGTATTAGAGATCAAAAATAGAGTGCAAGAAGGAACCATCGTTAATGTTTATCTTCCCATAGGTATGGAGAAGGAGGAAAAGGATGAATAAAAAGATATTAATAGCTGATGATGAAAAGAATATGATTTGGGCATTAAAAAAGGCCCTAAAGAGCGAAGAATATTCAGTTATTACAGCTTTAAATGGAAGGGAAGCGATAGAACAGGTAGAGAATCAATCCCCTGATTTAGTATTATTAGATTTAAAAATGCCAGAAATGGATGGACTTGAGGCTCTAAAAAGAATAAAAGAGATTAGTCCTACGATTTCTATTCTTATGATTACTGCCCATGGAACAATGGAATCTGCTATAGAAGCCATGAAAATGGGTGCATTAGATTATATATCAAAACCCTTTGATATTGAGGAGTTAAAAATACAAATCCGAAAAGCCTTAGATATATCTAATATGAAAGAGGAGCTTGACTTTCTAAGGGAGGAATTAAAAGATCAAACTGGGAATATTATTATAGGCAATAGTGAAGAGATGCAGAAGGTTTTGCGTCTGGTGGGGCGTGTCGCTCAAAGCAACGCCACCGTCCTAATAACTGGAGAGAGTGGTACAGGGAAGGAACTTATTGCTAATGCGGTTCATTTTAACAGTAACAGAAAAGAAAAACCCTATATAAAAGTTAATTGTGGTGCACTTCCAGAAAATTTACTAGAAAGTGAACTTTTTGGATATGAAAAGGGTGCTTTTACAGGTGCAACCTCTAGAAAGTTAGGAAGATTTGATCGAGCAGATGGAGGAAGCATCTTCTTAGATGAGGTAGGTGAGCTGACCCTGCCTATGCAGGTGAAATTATTGAGAGTGTTGCAAGAGAAAGAATTTGAGAGAGTTGGAGGTGTAGAGAGTATAAAGGTTGACATCAGAGTAATTGCAGCTACCAATAGAGATTTAAAAAAGATGTTAGAAGAAGGTACACTTAGGGAGGATCTATATTATCGCCTCAATGTAATTCCTATAGAGATTCCCCCACTTCGGGAAAGAAGAGAGGATATTCCTATATTAATTCATCACTTTTTTAAAAAGTTTAGTAAGGAAACAGGAAAGGAAGCTATTACCATTAGTCAAGAATCTATGGAAAAACTAATGGAATACGAGTGGAAGGGAAATATTCGGGAATTAGAAAATGTTGTAGAAAGATTAGTAATTCTTATGAATGGAAGCAATATAGAAGTAAATGATCTACCCAAAGAAATAATTTTTAACATTGAAAGAGGAAGCGATTTTATCCTTCCACATGAAGGTGTTAATCTAGAGGAAGTGGAAAAAAACTTAATAATTCAGGCGTTGAGAATGAGTAACGGAAACCAGACTCATGCGGCGAAATTACTAGGAATTTCAAGACATACATTGATTTATAGAGTGGAGAAGTATAATCTGTAAAATTTTGGGTAATACCCTATTTGTTGGAGTAGAGTCCTTATGGTAAAGAAGACATTTTTACTCAGTGAACTCAATTATAAACGCGTATATTAGTTTGAAAAACAAATATAATTTATAATAAACTGCTTGATCCCTCAAGGGCAATCTGCTTTGAAGATAGTCCCACAAGTCTGAAATTAATGGTCTGTAATGGGAATTATTCGCGGCTTTTTTCCTTTCCCTTTTCGAACCTTAATGGTATTTGTACCAAAGTCAATGTCATCCCAATCGTGGGATAGTAGTTCGTTGCGACGAATTCCAATGATGCCCATACATGCTCCAAAATCTCCTTGATACAGTGCTTATTTATCTTAAAACTGACGAAGTAAAGCGGTTAAATTTTTTGACATTAGATATTGACAACTGTCTATATAATAACATATACTGGATATAGATAGTTGTCAATATCCAGTATATTCCTCAAGAAGTTTCCTTAATAATACTTTCAAAGTATATATGAAGTACAAAACTCTACAAATACGAAGAAGAATATATTAATTTATATATATAAATTACAAGAGGTGAATAGATTGCAAAAAAATTATAGTAATTATGCATTATTATTAAAAGCATTGTCCGACGAAACCAGAGTACAAATAGTTGATATGTTATCAGAGGGTGAGCTATGTGCCTGTAAAATATTAGAGGAGTTTAATATTACCCAGCCAACCCTGTCTTACCATATGAAAATACTCTGTAAAGGTGGGTTGGTCAATAGCAGGAAGGATGGCGTATGGATGAAATATTCAGTGAATAGGGATGTCCTAATGTTATTGAGAGACTTCTTTGATGGGATAGGCAGTAGACTATGTATATAAGAGGCAAATTTTCGTAGAGATTTATGGATTTATGGGAGTGCTAAGGCACTTAACCAATAATATAAAGGAGGAATTAATTTATGTCAAAAACCTGGTATCCTGTTATCGACTATGAAACATGTAATAAATGCGGAATCTGTACAAATAAGTGTACACATGGTGTGTATGATTTAAACAAAGCACCTATCCCTGTAGTTGTAGCACCAGAGAATTGCATTGAAGGATGTCATGGCTGCGGGAATCTTTGTCAAATAGGATCAATAAGTTATGTCGGTGAAAAAGAGGGAGGAATCCCAAACTGTGATTGCTCTTGTAATAATGGTGAAGGAGTATGCTGCTAATGGGAGACAAAAGCACAAGGGCAATAGATAAAAGTAAGATAATTAAAATAGTAGTTCCAATATTATTGATATGCATAGTAATCGCAATATGGTACTTGAAAAATACTGAAGGCACAATTAATTCAACGGATATTGATAACCCCGACTTTAAACTACATATAACTGAAGAACTAGATCTAAACCAACTAAAGTCCTATGGTATTCCTATTATTATTGATTTTGGGGCAGACTCCTGTGTACCATGTAAGGAAATGGCACCAGTACTAGTGGAACTTAATCAAGAATTGCAGGGTAAAGCGATTATAAAGTTTGTAGATGTATGGAAATATCCAACCTTAGCGGAAGGCTACCCTATTAGTTTAATTCCAACTCAGATTTTTATTGACGCTGATGGAAATCCTTATGACCCAAAGGATCCTCAATCTATGCAGATGAAACTCTATTTACTTAGGGATACTGAAGAACATGTTTTTACAGCACATGAAGGAGGTATGACCAAAGAACAACTAATGAGCGTGCTTAAAGAAATGGGGGTGGAATAATGGAAATTATTAATCAATGGCTGGAGTCTTTATCCACTTTAATGTCTACAACTCTTTGGTTAGCTCCTCTTTTAGCATTATTAGCAGGAATACTTACTTCTTTTACTCCGTGTGCCCTTGCCAGTGTACCCTTAGTCATAGGGTATGTGGGAGGTGTAGGAGAAGGTAATACCAAGAAAGCATTTAGGCTATCGGTTGTATTTTCTTTAGGAATGGCTGTCACATTTACTATCTTAGGTACGATAGCTTCCCTACTTGGTAAACTTATGCAGGGAACTGGTTCCTGGTGGTATATACTTCTTGGTGCTCTCATGCTTTTAATGGCTCTTCAAATATGGGAGATATATAATTTCATACCGTCCTCATATGCATTGAGTAAAAATAAAAAACGGGGTTTTGTTGGAGCCTTTTTTGCAGGGGTATTAGGAGGATTTTTCTCATCTCCCTGTGCAACACCAGTATTAATTGTACTACTTGCCATAGTGGCAAAGGAAGGAAGCCTACTATGGGGGATAATACTATTACTTTTATATTCTATTGGTCATAGTTTTTTAGTATTGATTGCTGGAACATCGGTTGGATTTGTACAAAGGATCACAAGAATGGAAGGGTATGGAAGATTTAGTAATGTATTAAAATATATTATGGGATTTATCATTGCACTTATAGCATTCTATATGTTTTACTTAGGCTTTTAAAAAAATTAAAGGAGAGTGATCTTATGGTAATTAAAATTTTAGGTTCAGGATGCAGAAATTGTGTAGCTTTAGAAAAGAATACTAAGGAAGCCCTTAATGAGTTGGGGGTAGAGGCAGAGGTGATAAAGGTACAGGATTTTAAGGACATCATGGAGTATGGGGTAATGTCTACACCAGCCTTAGTAGTTGACGAAAAGGTTGTATCTTACGGGAAGGTGTTAAAGCCAAAGGATATTATTAATATACTTAACAAACAGTGATAAGATTTTGATTCAATAATTCCTTAAAGGGGGAGAGACAGATGGCAGGATGGGGAAACCTAAAGGAATGGCAGAAATTTGTCATTATGTTATTAGTGTTTTCTGTTGCATACTTTTTACCTATAAATAGTCCAAGATTACAGGGAGCAGTGATTGAATCCTATAGCATGCTCCATGAATATGCAAGGGAACATGTCATACTTTGTTTGGTACCTGCTCTTTTTATAGCAGGAGCAGTTGCCGTGTTTATTTCTAAGGATGCGGTAATAAAGTATTTTGGTCCAAAGGCAAAGAAATGGATCGCTTACTCAGTAGCAGCGGTTTCAGGATCCATACTAGCAGTATGTTCATGTACGGTACTACCATTATTTGCTGGAATCTATAAGAAGGGTGCTGGTTTAGGTCCTGCCACAGCATTTCTATACTCAGGACCAGCCATAAATGTATTGGCTATTGTCATTACGGCACGGGTTCTTGGTACAGAAATGGGTATTGCTAGAGCATTAGGAGCTATACTCTTTAGTATCATCATTGGGCTTTTGATGCATCTTATCTTTAGGAAAGAAGAGTCCGATAATAAGGATGAAAATATGTTCACCCATGAGAATGAGGATTCTCGACCCCTATGGAAATATGCAATCTATTTTTTCTCAATGGTAGCATTGCTGGTATTTGCAAATTGGGGTAAACCGATGGAGCCAAATGGTATATGGGCTTATATATTTAACATGAAATGGATCGTATCAGGGATATTCCTAGCAATTGTACTATATATTACATTTTTCTGGCTAAAAAAGGATGAAAGATTAGAGTGGGTAGACTCCACCTGGACCTTTGGTAAGCAGATTCTACCACTACTCTTTTTCGGTGTTCTAATAGCAGGTTTACTATTGGGAAGACCCAACTATGAAGGATTGATTCCATCAATATGGGTAGAAAGACTTGTAGGAGGAAATTCTATCGGAGCAAACCTATTTGCATCAATAGCAGGTGCTTTTATGTATTTTGCAACATTGACAGAAGTGCCTATTTTACAGGGCCTTTTGGGAGCTGGTATGGGGAAAGGTCCAGCATTGGCACTGCTTTTAGCAGGACCCGCCCTATCACTTCCCAACATGTTGGTTATTCGTCAAGTCATGGGAACCAAAAAAACATCAGTTTATGTATCATTAGTTGTGGTCATGGCAACAATATCTGGAATAATATTTGGGACATTATTCTAATTTAATAGGCAGTAGATCATTTGGATCCGCTGCTTTTCTATGAGAGGAAAAAGTAAAGTAATGATATAAATATAATAAACAGAGTTTTTACTATTGATTTAAATCCTAAATCAGTTAGAATAATATTGATTACAGATAGTGGAGGCAGATTAAATGAATGTAAAAGTAGACTTTAATAAAATTCGAAATTTAGCTGAAGATTATTATAGAAATGGAGATTTCTTTTGTTCTGAAGCAATTGTCAAAACTATAAAAGATGAGTTTCAATTACCAATTTCAGATGATATTATTGCAGCAGCTTCTGGTTTCCCTGTAGGGATGGGTGGGTCAGGATGTACCTGTGGAGCTGTTTCTGGTGGAATTATGGCTATCGGGCTTTTTTTTGGAAGAACTGAAGCAAAGGATGAGAAAGTGAATAAAACCATGGCTCTTGCTAATGAACTACATGAAATTTTTAAAAAGCGTCATAAGACTCTTTGCTGTAGAATTTTAACAAAAGATATGGAGCTTGGTTCACCTAAACATATGGAACAATGTATTTCTTTAACAGGAGAAGTTGCTGAAGAAGTAGCTAGAATAATTGTAAGGGAGTTAGAAAACCATTAATTTCAAAGCAGATATTTTATTAATATTAATAAATCTCGCAATAAAATTCGTCTTTTTTATGCATGTAGTTAATCTAAAGGATTGGACATTATAGAAAGGCGATTTTTTTATGAGGTTTTTTCTAAAAGTAGCAATTAGCATAGTAAAAGAATAATGAATGAATTTTGGATTAAACTAAGTATATTATAATTTAACAGAAAATCCATCAGCCTTAAAGAGTAAAAATTCTTCGGGCTAAATTTCCCCTAATAATGTAGTGAAAATGGTATAATTAGATTAGTGAACATGTTGATATTACTACATTAGAGGGGGAGAACAATGATAAAAGTAACCAGAAAGGAAAAAAGAGAAAAATTAAAGG
>Ga0334898_1000797_pt1 | contig 43094 bp, 42 predicted proteins | sample GraSluR3_MG_10_FD_207228 | JGI IMG/M metagenome (GOLD analysis project Ga0334898, IMG submission 207228) | Sludge microbial communities from methane-producing bioreactor in Wageningen University, Netherlands - Granular Sludge_3_08-R3 | ecosystem: Engineered > Bioreactor > Anaerobic >... | reverse complement strand
GCTTTGGATTGTTCTCATTGTACACGCTCAACACCTCTTTATTCTCTTTCCTTACTATTTCTACATTAATTCACATTCTCCTTTAAAACTAAAAAAGCTGTTGACATTTTTTTGTCAACAGCCTCAGTCATTCCTGAGCATGGAATGACTCTTTCTAATTTGTTAAATTAATAACAAATTTCAAAAACCATTTACAGAAAATCTGTAAATGGTAAAGCCCATATTAAGCTGTTACTGCTTCATTCATCTTGTTGTTAACAGCGTCTTTCCATTTACCTTTCTTGTAAAAGTACAATATTATTGCCCCTTCACCTAGGGTAAACGCAAAATAGCTTAGTGCAACAAACTGGAATGGCATGTTTAAAACTACTACTGCCAAAAATACAAATGGTAATTGAAAAGCCCATTGACCAATAATAGCTGATATTAAGAGTGGAATTGTATAGCCAGATCCAGTAAAAATTGTGGCAAGTCCAAGATAATAACCAGTTGGTATAAGACTTATCGCGACTATTCTAAGTGCTGGTACCCCTAAAGCTAAAACTTCAGCTTCATTGATAAACACCATAAAAAATGGCCTAGCTAAAATAAAAGTAAGTCCACTTAATATTCCCATGCTTATTATGCCAAGCTTTCCAGCAGTCCGAGCAGTTTCTATTGCTCTTTCAAGTAGGTTCTTCCCTATATTTTGGCCCGTCATGGCACTTCCCCCACTCATTAAACCTGCGAGTGGAATAAACAACAAATTAAAAATCCTACTAATAATACCCCATGCTGCAAGTGCAGCCGTTCCATAACCACCTATTAAAGATATTAAAATCATGTTTGTTATATTTCTTGTTAAATTGGCCATTGCTGGTGGGGTTCCAACTGTAATTAACTCTCTAGCCATTTTAAGATCAATTGTGAAAATATCTGAAAACTTCATACCAATAAAATTATTCTTTCCAAATAAGATATATCCACCCATTAATAAACCCACCATGTTAGCAATAACAGTTGCCACAGCTACTCCATATACACCCATGCCTAGTCCTGGCAAATTAATCACTGGTATTGTTTCAAACATGAAGATCGGATCAAGTACTACATTTATTATCGAAGAAACAAATGTGATTATCATCGGACTTTTTGAATCTCCACAACATCTTAAAGAAGTCTTAATTGTATATAAAGAGAAAAAGAGTGGCAAGAAAATCATCATGATGCGGCCATATTCAACAGCTAGATCAATTACTACAAGATCATCTGTTAACAAATGAAGAACTGGCCTTAAAATCACAAGCAATATAAACGAGGATATTATTCCTACTATAAATTTAAAAGAAAACGTGTTACTTATTGCATTTCTTGTTTTTCCCATATCTCCAGCACCATATGCTTGAGATATTGTAGGAACAGAACCTTGACCAATTATGTTATTAAGTATAAATACTAAAAAGTACACAGTACTAAATACTGTAATTGCTGCCACGGCTTCAGTAGATAATCTACCTACCCAAATCATATCTACAAGGCTATATAGTGTCTGTGCTAAAAAAGCTAAACTAGCTGGCATAGACATATATATGAGATTGCTCATAATACTACCTTTTGTTAAATCTCTTTGTCCTTTTGATTTATTTTTCTCCATTCTTCTCGCCCCCAAAAGCGTAGCTAATCAACTACGCTAGTATAGTCTATATAAATCTTGGGAGTCTGTCAAGTCTTATTTTGCTTACAAAAGGATTTCAAGAAAGGTAATCTTATATATACTTCTTCCCCCTTACATAAAAATGCTTGCTGTACTCAGCTGAGCTCATAATATTCACTCTTTTGCAAAATAGTTTTTTTACACTACTAAATGATTGCTTCCTATTCTCAGCATAAACACCATAACTTGTAGTAACTATTTTATTTGGCAAATGAACCTCCAAATCAGTAATAAATAAATCATTAACATCTATGTTCACATCCCAAATCTCAATAATACCATTTGGTTTAAGAACTCTAGTTGCTTCAGAGATTGCCTTACACTTTTCTTCACTTTTCAAATACATTAGTGAATAAAATATTGTTACTAAGTCGAAGGTATTATCAAGAAATTTTAGATCTGTTGCGTCCATTATTATTTTCATTGCTTCATTTGAAACTTCATCCAGTTCATTTTTTAGTTTATCTATAGAAATGACTTTACTACCATATAATTGCCCGATTATTCCTTCTCCACCACCACCAATATCTAAAATCACTTCTGCGTTTATTTTTTCTAAAACTATTTTTTGTCTATTCATTGTATATTTTTAGTCTGCCACTGCAGCTAATGACATTTCTATTTCTTCTAGTGCCTTTTTCCTCCATTTGCCTTTGTTGTAGAAGTACAAAGCAACTATAAGCTCACCTATTGCATAGAATATATAAGTACCAGCTAACCAGTAAAAACCTAGGTTTAATACTTTCGTTGTCAAAAGCATCAAAGGAATTTGCACTCCCCATTGAGCTATAATAGATCCATATAAAAATGGCATTGTGTAACCAGAGCCTCCAAAAAGAGTTGCAATACCATAACCATAGGCAAGAATAGGCATACAAAAAATTGCTGCTCTCATAGCTTTTGTCCCAAGATCTATTACCACTGCATTTTCAGAAAAGATATGCATTATTTGTGGCATAAAGACAAAGCCTAAAGCTGCTATAACTAACATTGAGAATAACCCAATTTTACCTGCTGCCTTACCAATTGATTCAGCTCTTTCTAGTTTATTAGCACCAATATTTTGGCCAACCATAGCACTTCCACCTTGAATCAATCCACTTATCGGCATAAAACCTAGATTAATCAATCTTCCACATATACCCCAGGCTGCGACTGCGAGTGTACCATATGTTGTAACTAACCCAATCATAATTAGATTAGCTAAGTTTCTAATAAGTCCTGAAGTCGCCTCAGGAAGACCAATTTTTGTTATCTTTTTAACCACATTCATGTCTATATTTGTTAAATCTTTAAGATTAAGCTTATACTTGCTTTTTGGACCAAACATAATGTAAGAACTAATTACTAAAGATAGTGTTGCTGATATTACTGTAGCTATTGCGGCTCCAGATATACCAAGGCCTAGACCTTGTATTCCTAGTAAAGGTACTCTGTCAAAGATTAAAATTGGGTCAAGTACAATGTTCAATATTGAAGTTAGAATGTTAATAATCATTGGACTTTTTGAGTCACCACTACAGCGTAAAATTGTAGTTACTGTAAATGTTGAAAAAGTAATAGGGAGGAATAAAATCCTTATACGCCCATAAGCTAGTGCATCATTTATAAGTGTTATATCCTTAGTGAACAGCATTAATAGTGGTTTAATAAAGATGAAAAGAATCACCGCTGCTATTACGCCTGTAATTAACTTAAATGTAAATGTATTAATTATTGCCACGTTTGCCTTGTCATCATCTTTAGAACCAAATGCTTGTGACAATATCGCTACTGATCCACTTCCAATTATATTATTCAATACATATACCATAAAGTATATAGAACTAAACAATGTTACCGCTGCAACCGCATTTGCTGACAACCTGCCAATCCAAATCATGTCTACTAAATCATAAATAGTATGACTCATCATTCCTAACATTGCAGGAACCGACATATACAAAAGACCCTTTACTATACTCCCTTGTGTCAAATCTCTTTTGTTCATTTATAAAGCCCACCTTTAATATTATTAATTTCTTTATTTATAATATTAAGATACACCCTTTATTTTTCGATGTCAACCCCTTTTTTAAACTTTTTTATTAATATATTTCATTTTTTTGTTTATATTTATTGATTATATAAAAAAAGAACCTTGAATTAATCAAGGCTCACCATGTATTTATGTTTTATCTCTTGTTGTGCTTATAAGCAATACCTGCAAACATTTTAATACCATACTCTAATCCAGCCTCATCCATATCAAACTTAGCGTTATGAAGTGGGTACTGCTCACTATCAGTCATTTTAATACCCAGCCTAAAAAATGCTCCTGGGACTTCTTCTACAAAGTATGAAAAATCCTCCCCACCTAAAGATGCAAAAGGCAGCTCTATTACCCCTTTGTCTCCTAGCAAAGAGCTTCCAACTTCTCTTATAAAGTCTACATGCTCATCATGATTTATAAGTGGTGGATATCCATAAGTGTATTTAAATTCATAATCAGCACCATGAGCGCTAACAGTTCCTTTTACTATTTCTTCAATTCTACTCTTTACTTTTTCTCTTGTTTCAGGAGTCAGCGTTCTGACTGTGCCATCTAAGTTAACTTCAGGGGCTATAACATTAAATCTAAAGCCTCCTTCTAGCTTGCCAATTGTAACTACTGCTGCGTCTTGTGGGTTTAAATTTCTACTAACTATTACTTGTAAATTATTAATCACTTGCGATGCAATTACTACAGGATCAATAGTTTGATGCGGCGATGCTCCATGACCGCCTTTTCCGATTATTTTAATTTCAATTCTATCTGCAGCAGCCATCATGGGTCCATTGATTACTGCAATTTGTCCTACTTCAATCTCTGGATTACAATGAAGACCATATACATAATCCACACCTTCAAGCGCACCGTCAACAATCATTGGCTTTGCACCACCCGGAGGGCTTTCCTCTGCTGGCTGAAATAAAAACCTAATTTTACCCGAATACTCTTCTATATTCTCCTTAATAAACTTCGCAGTTGCTAGCAATACTGCTGTGTGTGAATCATGTCCACAAGCATGCATATAGCCTTCATTTTTTGATTTATATGAAACATCATTAGCTTCAATAATAGGCAAAGCATCAATATCTGCTCTAAAAGCAACGGTTTTTCCGTCTCTTTTTGTGTCTATTTCTGCTAGTACACCCGTCTCAGTACACTCTCTAAACCAAATTTCATGTTTGCTTAAATAATCTCTGATAAACTTACTTGTTTCAAATTCCTCAAAGCCAGGCTCAGGATGTTGATGTAGCCATCTTCTAAGTTCTCTTACTTCCTCACGTAATTGTTCTGTATTAGTTATAAAGTTCATAACAATCCCCTTTTCTTATAATTTAGGTAATTTTAACTCCATAAGAAATATTCGATAATAAAAAGGATTTCCCTTTTATTTAGAGAATATAAATTGTTGTATGATAAATACAAGGAGGAAATGTTATGACAAAAGCAAAACGCAAGATTACTATTGAAGATTTGTATGAAATGAAGTTTGTAAGTGACCCACAAATCTCGCCTGATGGTAAGCAAATAGCATACGTAGTAAAAACTGTTGATAAAGAAGATGAGACAAAATATCAAAACCACATTTGGATGGTATCAACTGAAGAACCATCTGAGCCTACGCAGTTCACAAATGTTGGCAAAAGCGAAACCTTTCCACGCTGGTCTCCAGATGGATCCAAATTAGCTTTCTTAGCTAAAAAAGGCGATAATACACAAATTTATCTTGTGCCAGTTGATGGCGGAGCTCCGTTATCCTTAACAAATAATGATTTTAATGCTGGTGAACCAGTTTGGTCTCCAGATGGGACTAAAATCGCTTATGCAGCTAAGGTGTTCTCTAAAGATCATGAGAAAAAAGATACTGATGTTAAATACATAACAAGCTTGAGATACAAGTTTAACGGTGTAGGATTCTTTGACGGAAAAGTTAGCCAAGTTCATTACACAGATGTTGCTACTGGTGAAACTAAGCAGCTAACTGAGGGGGAATTTGCTTGCTCTACTCCTGCTTGGTCTGCTGATAGTACTAAACTTGCATTTAGCTCAAACAGAACAGAAGACCACGAGTATAACCATTTTTCAGACATTTATTCGTGTGGTCTTGATGGAAACTTAGAGAAACTCACAAATACTGATGGTTCATACTCATCACCAGCTTTCTCACCAAATGGAAAGCTAATCGCTTATATGGGACATCAATTTGAATATAGTTCAGCGACAGTTCCTACAATGTATGTACAAACTTTAGATGGAAGCGAAAGGTTTGATTTTCTACCTGAACTTGACACAGCTCCAAGGCATGGTGTAGGCGGCGACTTAGTGTCTTCTCCTGCTACAGGAATTACTTGGACTAGCAACTCAAAAGAGATAGTTTTCTTAGCAAGTTGGCATGGTAAGACTGCCATATATAGAAAAGAAGTAACACCAAATGCTAATCTAGTTCAAGTAACAAATGGGGATGAAGCTCTATATGGCATGACATATTGTTCATATTCAGACAGTTATGCAGTAGTTAGAACTACTATGACTGAAATAGGAGATTTGTTTGTTATTGATGCTGATGGAACAAGAACCCAACTTACAACACTGAATAAAGACTTCCTAGAGGAAATACACGTATCTGCTTCTGAACAGTTCATGTACAATGCAGAAGGGTTTGATATTGAAGGATGGATAATGAAACCTTATGGTTTCGAAAAAGGTAAAAAATACCCTACAGTATTACATATACATGGAGGACCACACGCTGCATATGGACATGCATTTTTCCACGAGTTCCAACTATTAGCAGCTCAAGGATATGTAGTAGTGTTTACAAATCCACCAGGAAGTACAACATATGGACAAGAATTTATTATTCAAACTAAAGAAGATTGGGGCGGAACAGATTATCGTTCTCTCATGGCTGCTACAGAGTATGTTAATGAAAACTTTAACTTTGTAGATAAGGACAAATGGGGAGTTACTGGTGGAAGCTATGGCGGATACATGGTTAACTGGATGATTTCACAAAACAACTTCTTTAAAGCCGCTGTATCAGCTAGAAGTACTTGTAATAGATATAGTATGTTTGGAACAAGTGACGTAGGCTTCTTTAACGGTATTTTTGAGCAAAAAGGAAATCCTTGGGATAACCCAGAGTTTTACTTAAAAGTATCACCCATTACATATGTTAATAACGTTGAAACTCCTGTGCTCTTAATTCATAGTGAAGAAGACCATAGATGTCCTATATCACAATCAGAAGAATTCTTTACCGCTTTGAAATGGCTCAAAAAAGAAGTTGCAATGGCAAGATTCCCAAAAGAGAATCATGAATTATCTCGTTCGGGTCAGCCAAAGCATAGAAAAGAAAGACTTCGTTTCATCATTGATTGGTTTATTAAATATTTACCAGCTTAAGCACATAGCCTTCCTATTTTTTAGGAAGGCTATTTAATTAAGTGAGATTATTTCTGGAATATTATCACTTTGCAGTATTCCCCAAAGCTTATCAATCATTGAGTTAGTATAAGCTTGTTCAATTAAATGATAATAATAAGCACCTCTAGTTGTAATTTTATATCCAACTTCAGTTTTTCTTAACATTCCTAAAACTCTTGCTAGTTTCAATTCTTTACTAAACACATCATTTACTTTTAACCCAAACAGGTCTTCAATCAAGTTTGCATTAATTTCTAAATTGTATACAGCCCAAAATAAGTGATATAAAACTCTTTGCTTCTTAGAAAAATCAAGTCTAACCTCAGTTGGTAAAAATCCTCTCTCAATTTTTTCTATGTAACAGTCTAATGAAAAAGTGTTGACCTTAAAAGAATTACTATTCAGTGATGAAGCACTTGGCCCAAAACCAATATAGTTATCTCTTGTAATAGATGAGAACTTTTTACTACCTATTTTTGCAAATGACCACACACTGTTTCTATGTAACTTCTGACTTTCTGCGTAATTAACTAGAGCTCTAAGAAGCTTCTTTTTCTCCTTTTTTGACTGCGTGCTAATCTTTTTTAAGTATGAAAACTCTATAAAAGGATATGTTGACACTTGTGTAGCGCCACTTTGAAAGCTTTTATTAAAATCTGAGATTAGCTCATGTACTGCCTGATTGCTAACTCCAAAGATTAAATCAAAACTTATTACATCAAAGCTGTATTTGTCAAATAATTCATGAAAACTATCCGTGTTTAATCGCTCTCTATCAAGTGATGATAACAACTTATTTGAAAAGGTTTGAATACCAACACTTATCATATTTACACCTAAATCTTTGAGCTTTTTTAAGTTGTCCTCTGTTATATCTTTAGGGCATAGCTCTATCCCAATTTCTGTAAATGAAAAATACTTGCGAAGTTTCTCTAGAATAACGTCTAAATAATTAATGGCCAAAGAAGGTGTCCCTCCACCAAAATAAATACTCACAATATTCTTTTTTTCCTGCCCCATACATGTCAAATCAATCTCTTTTAGTAAAGCGTTGATATACTTTATCATTCTATCTTTTGTATACTTCTCTTTGCAAAACGGACAAAAGTAGCAGATTGATTCACAAAAGGGTATGTGGAGATATAAACCCAAGTTTTTTTCTTCTTGATATGAAAAGGTTTTCTCCTTAACCTTCTTAAAATTAAAAGACCCATAATGTTTACCCATATAATGCTTAAATATTGATATCACACCTCTCCACCTCCTCTTACAATATTCAATTTTAAAATGAAGGACCACTACAAAAGTAATGACCCACCAATTAATTAATTTATTCGTTGGCAGCTAATACTACGCTTACCATCATTTCTACTCCTGTTTGCATACCATCATCAGAAGGATTAAATCTTGGATTATGTCCTGGATAGTCATCCCCATCTGTCTTTGAACCAAGATAGAAAAATGCTCCTGTTACTTCTTGCAAGAAGTATGCAAAGTCTTCTCCACCCATTCCTGGTTTATCTCTGTGATGTATATTCTCGTCTTTTAGTACATTTTTAGCAGCACGGTTAACTATCTCTACACCTTCTTCACTATTAAGTAATGATGGGTATCCATACCAATAATCTACTTCAGCTTTCGCACCATGAGCTTTTGCTGTATACTCACTAACTTCAATGATTCTTTTCTTAAACTTCTCTCTAGCTTCTTCAGTTAGTGTTCTAACAGTTAATTTCATTTCAGCTGTCTCAGCAATTATATTATTAACTGTTCCACTATGCACACTACCAATAGTTATTACTCCACTGTCAAGTGGATCCAACCCTCTACTTACTATAGTATGAAGCCCCACAATAACATGGCCTGCAATATGAACAGCATCGATACCTTTATGAGGGTATGCACCATGCGCACCGTGGCCAATAATTTTAATAGTGCATCCATCAGTATTTGCATGACTATAACCACTTATGATTTCTATATTACCTGGTTCTAAATTAGTTGTTGTATGAAGTCCAAATACATAATCAGCATCAGGGTCTTTTAGCACACCATCTTCTACCATAAATTTGGCTCCACCAGGAGGTGCTTCTTCTGCTGGCTGGAACAAGAACTTTACTATTCCAGGCACATTTTCTCTATTGTCTGCTAGTACTTTAGCAGTTCCTAATAAAACTGCAGTATGTATATCATGGCCACATGCATGCATAATTCCATCTTTTTGAGATTTATATGATACATCTGTCAACTCTTGTATAGGAAGAGCATCCATATCCGCTCTTAATGCTACAGTTTTCCCTGGCTTACCACCCTTTAGTATACCAAGGACAGCTGTTGAGTTTTCAAATCTAGTTACTTCAATACCAGCATCATTTAATACCTTTTCAACTAGAGCTGCTGTTTCATGTTCTTCATTTGCTAGTTCTGGATTTTGGTGAATTTGATGGCGCCATTCTATTACTTGATTGACGACTTCTGCTACTACTTTTTTAATTTCCACGACAATCCTCCTCTTGATTTTTCATAGCTATGATGGCAAAAATGCCACTTAGAACTAAAGCTATGGGAATGACAACATATGCTGCCTCCACCCCTATTTTATCATTTAGGGAGCCAATAAGATAGTTAACAATAATATATAATGAGTAACCGCCTGTTATAAAGATTGACATAATTTGCGAATCATCTCTAGCTAGCTTAGCTACCACCAAAACAAGTGCTGGATATACTAAAGACTGAAAAATTCCTGAAATGGAAACAAGAATCAAGCCTGTTTGACCAAATGACAACATAGTAAAATTAAGTATTGCTGCAATAAATGCAGCATAAGCTACTACTTTTAAATATGAAACTTTCTCTAAAATAAATCCTCCAAACAGCCTACCAGTTGTGAATAAAATAAAGAATAACGATAGAAGACCAGCACCTATTGCTTGATCTATATGGTAAGCATCAACAGTAAAGTTGACAAACCAATTTGATATTCCTATCTCTCCAACTAGGTATAATCCTAAGCTCATGGTCAAAAAGATCAAAAGCAACACATTAACTTTCTTCTTCTTTTTACTGCTCACAGTCAGTAAAACTGGGTATTCTGATACTAGTGCTAGCAATAAAATCATAAAGCCTAATGCTGCTAAGCCAGGGTAAAAAACTTTCCATGAATAACCTAAGTCGAGCATATATCCACCAAGAAACTGTATTAATGCTGCACCCGCGCCAAAGCAAAAGTGCACTAATGTCATTAGCAGAGCTGGCTTCTTACTTTTAAGCAAATCAACTGCTAGATTGACAGTTAATCCTATTAACGCTGAGCCTACTCCAACACCCATCATTCCAACAAGAAGCATTGGGTAATTAGAAGTAAAAGATACAAATAACAAGCTTAAACTCAAGATCAATATAGATAAAATAAAGGTCTTTTTAATCTCTAACTTCTTTATTATTTTGCCTCCAAAAAAGCTGGCAATCAAAAATGGTATCATCTCAGCTGTAAATACCCAAGATATTATCTGATTATTGACATTAAAATCACTTCGCCACTGAGGCACAAGTACTCCCTTTATGGCTACAGACATAGCCATAAAAGCCATCGCTAAAAAAAGTGATACTCTTGCTGTTTTTTCTTTAGCTATCATAATGATACCTCTGGAACAAAAATATCTTTTGTAGTTCTAAAAATTAAGTAAGCTGCAATTGCTGATAAAACAACTTGAATTGGAAGCATGTAAAAAGAACTTATTACGCCAATGGTGTCATTTAACACTCCAAGGAATAAACTACTAAGGTTATTCAATAAAGATGAACCTATTATAATTGTGGCCATTGTTTTTGCTGAATTCTTCTTAAATACCTTTGGAATAGTTGTCACTATTGTAGGATAAATTATTGCCTGTAATATACCTGCCATAGCAATTAGTAAAAATCCATTTGCACCAAGCTGAATACCAATTAAATAAATCACCGCAGTTAGTAACTGAGCTATTATTACTCCCTTTAAATACCCGATTTTCTCTAAGAGGAACCCACCAGCAAACCTTCCTATGGTGAATAAAATAAAAAAAAGTGAAAGATATGTAGACCCTACGTTTTCGCCAATACCAAAACCTTCTTTGGCATAATTAACAAACCAATTATTTATACCATGCTCACCGATTAAACCAAATCCTAAAGCAAAAATATAAAAATACACTATTTTATTCTTAAGTGGAGACACATTTATTATTGGTGCTCCTTGTGGATCCACTTTAACTTCTTTCGGAATATTCGGGTATTTTGATATAATTATAAGGAATAAAATAAGGAACTGAAAAGCCAAAAATCCTGATAGCATAACTCTCCAATCAATACTCATTGAAATGAGATACCCTGTAAGCCTTTGTACAAATGCACTTCCCAACCCATAAGAACCATGAATAATATTCATTAAAGCTGCCTGAAAAGCTACAGCAAAAAGAGGAGTAGTAAAATTAACTCCGAAAATTAAGAATGCATTACCTGCTCCATTGAGAAAATAAGCGAATGTAAATACTATAAAATTTGGACTAAATATCATAACCACTAATGATGCCATTATAATAAATGTTCCTATAATTAATGTTTTCTTATTACCTATTGTTTCAAGAATGTTACCTACAACATAAGTAAAAATCATATATCCAAAAGTACTTACTAAAAACATAAAGCCTATATTAGAATCAGTAACTAAAAACTCACTTTTGAATACTGGGACCAAAACACCACGAGATCCACCTATGAAGGACATTCCCAGCATTGTCATCAACATAGATAAAATTGCTAAAAACTGCGTTTTATTTTTCATTCCTATACCTTCTAACACTTAGTTTGCATACTTAGCTATTATAATCATATTTAGAGAATATATTCAACACTATCTATAAAAGAATAATTTCCCAAGCAAAGGCGTTTTAACTCTTATTGCATCTTCTGGACATGTTTCTTGACAGCAATAACACCTTATACATTTTGAATATTCATACTTTGGGGGCAAACCGTTTCTCTCAAGTAGTGCCTTTGGTTCTGCTGGACATGCTCTTACACATTGATTACACATAATACAATCCTTTTCCACTATATATGGTTTCCTTAAAGCAAAATACCTTACAAAAGATGTTGCTTTAGGTAACTCTGCAACTACGGGAGCCCTAACTACATCAAAGTCTTCTGTTATAAACTCTTCAATTGAATCTCCCAAATACTCAATTTTCTCATCTTTATATTCACCAAGGCCCCAATGCTTGCCAAATGTAATTGTAGGAATAAACTCTGGTTTTAATTTTATCATTTTACAAAAAGTCGCATCAATCGCAACAGGATCATCAGAAATAAGTAAGACATTCATTGGCCTAGGGTCACCTGAGCCTGGTCCATTACCCTCCATTGCTATGATCCCATCCATAATATAAAGCCTTGGCTTTAATAATAAGTTTAGATCAACTAGCATCTTAGAAAAATTAATGGCATTAGGAAAACTGGCATGCATACCTGCTTTATTAAGACCATAAACACAACCTAGTTGATTTTTAATCGCACCTGTTATTCTTGTTAGCTGATGGGTTTTCATCTTTGATAAGCTAATAATAGCATTCGACTTTATAACTGAATCTGCAACTTCAAATCGTTGACACTGTCTACCTTGTGGAAAGGAGACCGTCTGGCCAGTTGAAAAATCAACTTGTTCTACCCCATACTTGTCCGCTGCATCAAAAAGCCCATTTATTCTTGCTGCTTTATCTTCCTTATCAACAGCTGGAGAATCTCCAAAAACAACATCTTCATATCCTTGTTCTAACAATACCTTTATAATAGCACTTAAAACTGTAGGATGTGTTGTTACATGTTTGTCTGGCTCTTTGGCAGATAACATATTAGGTTTTAGCAAAATTCTTTCATTTTTTTCAACAAACCTTGCAATGCCGCCAATTAAATCTAGACCTCTGACTAACGCTTCATAAACTTTATCCTCTTCATAAGTAGTACATTTTATTATTACAACCTTTGACATATAATCACCACCCAAAGTTAATTATACCATCTACATTAACAAAATTTATATATCTAAAAGGATTTTGATTTATTTAATTGAATACTATATTAGTAATAATAAGGGAGGATTTTAAATGAAAGTATTTATTTCTGTTGATATTGAGGGTATTTGTGATGTTGTTAATTTAGAACATACAAGTAAAAATGGTTATCACTATGATTGGGCTAGAAAGCAAATGACTAAAGAAGCAAATGCTGCTATAGATGGAGCTTTTGCTGCAGGAGCTAGTGAGGTAATTGTAAATGATAGTCATGGACCAATGACTAATCTTATACCTGACATGCTAGACAAAAGAGCTGAACTAATAACTGGAACTACTAAACCACTTAGTATGATGCAAAATATTGATGATACATTTGATGCTGTTATGTTTGTAGGTTACCATTCTAGAAATAACACCCCTGGTGTATTAAGTCACACAATAAGTGGTGGGGCTGTAGATAATATTTGGGTTAACGATTTGTTGGTTGGAGAGACAGGCTTTAATTCTCTTACAGCAGGATACTTTAACATACCTGTTGTTATGGTTACAGGTGATCAAATTCTTAAAGAAGAAGTATTAGAAATCTTAGGACCTGACACAGAATTTGCACAGGTAAAGAAAGCAATAACTAGGTATAGTGCACAATGCCTACATCCAGAGGTTGCTTGTGAGAAAATCAGGGAAACAGCTGAAAAAGCAATCAGCAAAGCCAGAGAAGTGAAACCTCTTAAATTAGAAGGACCTTTTACAGGCAAAATTCAGTTTTTAAACTCTGGACATGCTGATGCAGCAGGCAGAATACCTGGCGTTGAGCGAGTTTCAGGAGATACTTTACAATACACTGATACAAATTTACTAAATGTAATGAAAACACTTAATACAATGATTGGTTTGTCTAGATAATTGTTTACCACTTTGGCTTACCAAAGTGGTTTTATATTTTTGCAATAGGGTTTTACCCAAAAGCATGAACACTATATTAAGATTTTTTTGGAGGTAGATTATGAAAGTTTATATTTCAGTTGATATTGAAGGCATCTGTGATGTAGTTAATTCAGATCATACTGGTAAAAATGGTTATCTTTATGATTGGGCTAGAAAGCAAATGACTAAAGAAGCTAATGCAGCTATACAAGGAGCTTTTGATGCAGGAGCTAGTGAAGTAATTGTAAATGATAGTCATGGACCAATGGTTAATATTATACCGGATATGCTAGATAAGAGAGCAGAACTAATTACTGGAACAACAAAGCCTATGATTATGATGCAAGGCATCGATGAATCTTTTGATATTGCTATGTTTGTAGGTTACCATTCACGGAACAATACTCCAGGTATACTGAGTCACACTATTCACAGTGGTGCAGTAGATAATATTTGGATTAACGACACTTTAGTAGGTGAAACAGGTTTTAATGCGTTAGTTGCTGGTTATTTTGATGTTCCAGTTGTTTTAGTAACAGGGGATCAAGTATTAAAACAAGAAGTTGTTGATACACTAGGTCCAGACACTGTGTATGTTCAAGTTAAGAAAGCCATAACAAGATATAGTGCACAATGCTTACACCCAGAAGTAGCTTGTGATAAAATAAGAGAAGCAGCAAAAACTGCAATTATTAAAGCTCCAAGTATCAAACCTTTTACTTTAGAAGGACCTTTCACAGGCAAAATACAGTTTTTCAATTCAGGCCAAGCAGACCAAGCCAGTAGAGTACCTGGAACTGTTAGAGAGTCTGGCGATACAGTATCATACAATAGTGAAGATTTAATAGAGGTAATCAAAACACTTAATGTAATGATTTAATAAAATATTGGCGAGGTGGTTTCAATCGATAATAAATTTTTTTGCATAATGTGTTTATTAGATGAAAAAACAAATGAGGCTTTTACAGAGCTAGATTTCATGATGGAAAATGAGGGTATAAAAACAATCGATTTACCACCTCATATTACTCTAGGTACTTATGAAGGTGTTGAGCTTGAAGAACTTCATGATTACGTTGCAGATTTTGTTTCAAAAAATGAATCTATTGAATTAAGATTCAGTCATTTAGGAATATTTGAAGACTCCGTACTGTTTGTAGAACCTAAAGTAACAAAAGAACTACTACAATTTCATGAAGATTTCCACCAAAAGTATGATGATTTATATAGTAGGAATGGTTATTATTACACCCTTATGTCAAACGCATTTGTTCCGCATGTTTCGCTCGCATTAGGTAATAGGGATAAAATATTGGATGCTTTAGAGATAATACTTGATTACTTCAAACCATTTAATGGATTTATCACTGAACTAGCCATATACGAATTTTATCCAATAAAAAAAATATATACATTCAAACTAAAAAACAGGCGGGAATAAATTTCCCACCTGTTTTTATATCTCGTAATCTTTAACCGCTATACCGCCCTTATCATTTTCAGCTACTATAGTAAATTTTGTGCCTATTTCTCCCTTTACAATCCAGTGAACTTTCTTTATGGACTTATTCCATTTTTTACCCCACTGAGACCAAGGAGCAACTCTTTCTGATCTACCAGCTAAATGCCCAATATTTTGTTCTTGTTTTCCCTCTACTAATACATAATTATCTTCAGATAAAATCTTAACTTTTACTGGACTATCAACTTTCATAAATTTAGCTTGCTCTGTTAGATATGTAGATAGGTATCCTTCATTTGCAACACTTGCAGTTAATCTAATTAGTCCACCTTCAACTGGTTCAGCTTTAATATCTCTAATATTTAATTGTGGCAAAGTTGCTGCTAATCTAAGAGTAAACTCTGAATGACTTTTAGCAGTTTCTTCAAGCAACTGTGGAGGACAATTTCTAAACACCCATATTCTATCCCAGCCACCTATTTCGACCTCACCTATTTGAGGGTGATTAAATGTTTTCCACTCAATAAAAGGCTTCTCCATATACTTTTTCAAATACTCATAAACTTTTAGTTCATCCTTACCACTCCGAACCTCTGAAGGATAGAATCCTTCTTGGCCAACACCAGCAGCTTTATTAAGATTCCAAAGCTCTGTAACAAAGCTTGGCATACCTAGATGCTCATAGGTCCAATCGTCTAAACAACCGCCTCTAACGGTATTTTTATCAGGAGTAAAACCATGATAAACTGAAATCAATGGGTATCCTGTCAAATCTGTTCCCATTTTACCTAAAGTCTCATAAATCTTTAAATCATCACCTAAGAAGTTATCATCACCTTTGTCTCCAAAGGGTCGTAAAATAGCCCCTGCACATGTGTGATAAGACATTGCACCACCAATATTAGGTCTTTGTAGAATAAAGTCTGCAACTGCTTTTGCTTCAGGCTCCTCTAAGGCATAATTACCAGCGCCATATTGTCTTCCCTCTGGGTGATAACTTGAAGGAAATTGCCTGTTAAGATTTCCATCTTTTGGTTTTGGAAACTCAAACTCGCCATCAAAATCTCTAAACAATCCTTCTGGCAATAGGCGATAGAACTCTCCTTCTTTCTCCCATGGCTCTCTTAACTCCATGAATCGAGGATCTTCTTTAGATATTTTCCACTCTCCAGCACTATCCTTTATCCTCATCTGGCCTACTACTCCATTATTGTCGATATCATGCCAATAAAATCCTGCATCTGGTTGTTCTTCACCAGGCAAGTATCTCCCATTACCACACCATGGTTGTCCTTGCTTAATTACAAATTCTGCACCATCAGGATTAACTCTTGGCAAAATATAAAAGACTTGCTCATCAAGTAAATGTTTTGCCAGTCCTTCACTTGAACTCAGTAATTGCCAAGCTATGTACATAGCTACATTTGTTCCCATTACTTCTTCTGCATGAATACATGCCTCCACATAATATCCAGGCTTTTTACTGACCTCTCCCACTTCTTTGTTTGTAATTTCTAAAGCATATACTTCCCTATTTTGGTGACTCTTTCCTATTGTGATTAGATCACACCTACTAGGAGCCTCTCTAGCCCATTGTTCTAATGTAATGGTTAATCTTTCAAAATCAAAAAATTGATTAAACTCTGGTTTGTGTACCATAGTATCCTCCTTATTACTTAATAGTAGTATATTATCTAAAAGAAAGCTCTTTCCTGCTAAAGAAGAAATTTTTTATTTAATATTAATTTTTAGATTAATTTGATATGGTATAATTAGGCTTAAGAGAATCCAAGGGGTGTAGCTATGATGAAAAAAACGATAGCATTAATTACGTGCTTATCTTTATTTATACAAGTAGGTTTTACAATTAGTTTTAGCGATATCAGAAACCACTGGGCGGAAAATGATATTAACACTCTTACAGATAATCAGCTTGTCAGTGGCTATCCAGATGGAGTTTTTAAACCTAATGATTTAATTAAACGTGATGAGTTTATTACATTTGTCATGAGAATTTTAAAAGACAAACTTGGGAATGAAGCTTATGAACAAATTTTAGAAGACGCTGAAGATAAGAGCGATCTTCTACCGTGGCAAGAAGAGTTTGATCAAGTATATAGGGTGTTACAACTTCCAAGTTATTGGGGTAGAAATACAATGCTTGAAGCCGTTAAGTTAAGGCTTCTTCCTTACCAATACGATGTTACTTCCTATATTACGTATTTCAGATTCAGAGCAGATATTACCAGAGGTGAAGCAGCTTACATTATGACGCAAGCAGCAAAACTATTAAATATTTATGCTGATAGGATGCTGCATAATTATGTCAGTGATAAGTTCAGTGACCTAAGCAGCACAAACCCCTTTTCAGACTCAATTTTTGATGCACACCTGATCGGCATCCTAAATGGCTATGGTGATAGCACAATAAAACCTGATAATAAGTTAACAAGAGCAGAAGCAGTGGCTATGCTGATTAAATTATTCGATTTAACAAGACTTCAACCAGTTATACCAGAAGACACACCTTATGTATTAATTAGCGATGTATTATATTATGAAGAGCCTTTGAGATACTACCCAGCACTTATAGATGGTCATAAAATACTAGACCCTCTTAGAATTGTTAACTTTATTGAAGAACACAAGGATCTATCAAGAGGATACATTCAACCACTCTATAATCCTGAAAATGGTGTTTTAACTTATGAGTTATATAACTCTAGAGATGACTTTTTAGCCTTACAGTATGCACCTACAAGGGAAGTATATATATCAAGATTAGCACAAACTATATATATGACAATTACTATAAACCCTAGTAATATTGAACTCTATCCAAGAACGATGAGGCAAAGCAGCATTAATAGCAAGTTTAATCCTTATCAAATCATTTCTTGGGGCAGAGGCTTTGAAAACTCCATACTAAATAATCACATGGACTTCTTAGAAGAGTTATTTTACTACTTATTTAATAATGAGGCAGAATTTATGATAGACAGAATGGAACACTATCTAAAAGAAGGTGAAGGAGGCATAACTACATACGACCAATACAACAATAGATACGCATCCTGGAAGCCTTTAGGCAGTGGTATATTTATTATTGAAGTTATGGAGGAAATAAATGAATAATTTAAGTTTAGCAATAATAGGCTTTGGCAACTCTGCTAGAGCCTTTACTAAAATACTAATGAGTAAAGAACACGAAATAAGGCAACTATTTGATTACAACATACAAATAAACTCTATCGCAACTGCTACTAGAGGCAATGTTTATTGTAAGGAAGGAATCAATCCATTAGACTTATTGAACAATAATGAGTATTTTAACCATAAAGACTATACTGCTATGAGTGTTTTAGAATTGATAGATATAGCCCAGTACGATGTTCTTATAGAGCTTACCCCGCTTAATATTGAAACCGGTCAACCTGCTATAGAGTATATTAAAAGAGCTTTGAAACGAGGCAAGAGTGTTATTACAGCAAATAAAGGACCTTTAGCAAATGCACATAATGAACTAAAGTCTTTAGCCATAAGCAATTCTGCAAGCTTCCTCTATGAAACCACAGTTATGGACGGAGCTCCGATTTTCAACTTAATTGAAGACACCCTTCCTTTTTGTGAAATATTAGGATTTGAAGGGATTCTAAACACCACAACAAACTTCATACTTGATAAAATGGAACATGGAATGAGTTATGATTCTGCTCTAGAGTTGGGAAGGTCTCAAGGTTTTGTCGAAGCTGACCCGCAAAATGATTTAGCTGGCAAAGATGCAGCAGCTAAAACAGCAGTTTTAGCAAATGTACTTATGAATGCTAGTATTAAACCAAACCAAGTTGACTACGAAGGAATTATGGGGATTACAAGTGATGACATCTTAAGTGCAGCATCAGCTAACAAACGATATAAACTAGTATGCAAAGCAACCAAAGAGGAAGAAATTAAGACTTCAGTTAAACTCCAGCTGCTAGACTTATCGCACCCTCTTGCAAATATTAACGGAACATCTTCTGCACTAAACATACATACAGATTTAATGGGAATAATTACAATTATAGAAAACAATCCTAGCATAGAACAAACAGGTTATGGGATTTTTTCTGATTTAATTAAGCTACTAAAAAAGGGCACCAAATAGGTGCCCTACTAATTTGTAAGAATATTGATATCCTTCTTATATTCTCCTTCTAAGTGAATCTAAAGCTCTTAGAACACTTCTACGGCGAACTCCTTCTCTTGAAGACTTAAATAAGTGCTCTTCAACTGTAACACATCCATTTATGTAAAAAGCTATATATACCAAACCAACTGGTTTGTCTTTGCTTCCACCACCAGGCCCAGCTAATCCTGTAGTGGCTATTCCTATATCTGTCCCAGATGACTTGGCAATGCCAATTGCCATCTCTTTTGCAACTTCCTTACTAACAGCTCCATACTGCAAAAGTGTTTCTTCCTTAACACCAAGCCTATCAATTTTTGCTTGATTAGAATATGCAACTACTGATTGCATTAGAACCTTAGAAGATCCAGGGACATTAACTATGTGAGAAGTTAATAATCCTCCAGTACATGATTCAGCTATAGAAACTGTCATATTACTCTCAATAAGTTTCTTAACTACAACTTTTTCAATATTATCATCGTCATACCCATAGATGTTATCATCAAAAACCTTCTTCAAATCATCAATAACTGGCTTTATCATTTCAAAAGCATCCACTTCGCTTGCAGCTTTTGCAGTTATTCTAAAAGAAAGTTCTCCAAAATGAGCATAAGGAGCTATTGTAGGGTTTGATTGTTTATTAATTATGTCTTTAGCCATTTCTTCAGCAGAAGACTCTCCCACCCCAATTATTCGTAAATTAACTGATCTTAAAACACCATCCGTTTTACTTTCTAGATAAGGCCTTATATATTGATAATACATCGGTTGCATCTCTCTTGGGGGACCAGGCAATAAATATACTACCTTTTGACCTATTTCAAGCTTACAACCTGGAGCACTTCCATTTTCATTATATAGTGGCACAGACCCTTTAGGGAAAACAGCTTGTCTATAATTATTTTGAGTTAAGGTGTATCCATTTCTATTAAATCTCTCTTCTAGCCACTTTCTAGCCTCAAGATTTTCTACCATATCAAGATTACAAGCGTCTGCCAGGGCTTCCTTTGTCATATCGTCCTGTGTTGGTCCTAAACCACCAGTACATATAACAACGTCATTTTCATCTAGAGCATCTTTAATAGCCATTGCTAATCTATTGTGATTATCACCAACTACTAATTGTTTATATACCCCAACACCTACTTCTGCTAACTCCCTAGCCAACCATGATGCATTAGTGTTGACAATATCACCTAATAAAAGTTCTGTTCCTACACAAATTATTTCTGCACGCATTATTAAACCTTCCTTCTAAGTTGCATTAACACAGTACATTATACACCTTATTCTAATAGCAATAAATCTAGAATGTAAATCTAGCTAAGTTAATTTTACATAGTAAGATTTTTTAGTAACAATTAAATATCTTAATATGCATTTTCAATAATTAAATACTATAATAAGATGGTTAAAATTTAAACCTTCAAATATCATAGTATATTAATTTATCAATAAATCAACCCATATATAGATGGTATTTTTTACTAATTTAGAATCCAATAATCATTTTACAAAACTAATGAATCAAGTTATAATTAATTAAACAAGATATCCTGTGATGTGCGTAAAGTGTATAATCTCAAACCAACACACATACATTGGGAGTCTAATAACAAAGAAAATGGCATGCCTCCTTAGAGTGGAAGTCAGACGCTTTGTTTGTGGCGCCCCCCTAGCAGATAGGGCTTTGAGATCAGAGCTTTACGGCATTATGGGATTTTGTTTAAAAAAGGAATCATCTCAGAGATGATTCCTTTTTTAATCTATTATAGATTCTAGTAATTCCTTTGTTGCTTCATATCCTTTTTCAAACATTTCATCTGCTTTCTTAATACTATGATAAGGATAATTTGACAAGCATGGCACAATAACATGATCCGCATCATGGTATCCTAGCTGTGAGTTATTCCTAACCATTATATTAAATACAGCGTAAAGTGTTTCTAGAAGCTTGCCTTCAACTTCAATATCTGGCAGCTCCCCATTTAAATCTATTGCAAATACTATGTCAGCACCCATGTCTTTCACTACATTTGAAGGCACATTATTAAGCACCCCGCCATCTACTATTATATCACTATCGATATCTAAAGGAACAAAAATACCTGGTACAGAGCAACTAGCTCTTACCGCTAGTGATACATCGCCTTGTTTAAAAATTCTCTCCTCAGCCTTCTTTACGCTTGTTGCAATAGCAGCAAATGGTATAGTTAAGTCTGAAAAATCCTTGCTTCCTATAAGGTCTTCCAAAAATTCAGCAATGGTTATTGAATCATATCCAATATGCCATTTCTTCCACTTTAGTAAATCTGGAATCTTAAGCTCTTCTACTGCGTCATACATCTCTTGCCAGTTTACACCAGCGGCGTAACATGCTCCAACTAAGCTGCCAACACTTGTACCAGCAATGAAATCAAACTCAAGACCATACTCTTCAAAAGCCTTTAATGCTCCAATGTGAGCAACACCTCTTGCAGCTCCACCACCTAAAGCTAATCCAAGTTTCTTTCCCTTATATTTCCAGCTTAGATCTTTAGCCAAACTAACACCTCCTATTTGATGTTCGTTGGTTTTGCAAATAGCTTATTATACAGACTTTCTGTCTGGCCCTGCATTATACTAAGTTGCCTTTTTGCTCTCTTATCATCACCCAAATGAGCGTACATTTGCGCACCTTCAAGCTCACATAGTTTGTTATGCAAAGGGAATATTTCTCTTAATAAGAACTGTGTATATCGTACTAATCTAAAAGGCCCAAATGCTCTTTGGTGCTCTCCAGGAATACTTGATACTGCCACACTATATAATCCCTTAATATTCTTGATAATATCTTCTTTTGTAAGGTCATCAGCAAAAACTACTGTAAAGTAATTACCTAGTAAATCATCATCACTACAACTATGTGCATCGCTTACACCGACTACAGGAATATCATCACTTTCTTTAAGTGCCTCATAATATCTTGCTACTTGTAGAGTATTTGCATACTCTTCATGAGCATAATATCCACTAAGTAGTTCAATTGCATCAAACAGTTTATGCTTATAAAAGTAATCAATTACTGTTCTTGAAACATAATAACCTGTCCAAACTTCCCAATAAGGATGACAAAACACCCCTAATCCATTTGCATTTCTAATCCTATCAAATGCCCATATACTAGATGCAGTTAAAAATCTCGTTTGAGGGTCTTTTATGCCTACTATATCTTTTGCTATAGCTTTAACTTGTAAAAAATAATCCTCTTGGTGTTCTTCTACAAATTTATTAATGCTGCTTTCTCCACCAAAGTTAAGAATGTGTACTGGATTATCTGGCAAATGCACCTTCTCTCCAGGTAGAATTAATAAGTCTATTTCAACATCTTTAAACCTTTCTATCGCTTCTAAAGATGGTTTGTACTGATGATGGTCTGTTACAGATATAAAGTCTAATCCTTTATTTCTAGCACTTGCAGCTATAAATGCTGGTGATTCTTCACCATCAGAATAATAGCTTTGCGTATTCAGATCCCCCAAATATGGCCTCTTATTAAATAGGTCATCTTCGACAGAATACACCCTAATTCTTATTGGTTCTATTTCTTCATTTAAGTCATTTATAACAAACATGTGCTCTTGTTCACCAGCAAAATACTGGTTTATTTTCAGAACACCTTTTTCAACTTTGACAAGCTGTGGCATCTGATACTGGTATTCACCATGAACAGACACCCTCTCCATAGGGTAATATAATACCTCATACTCTTCTCCTTCAACGAACTTAACATGCTCATACAAAGGTCTTATATGAATAGTAACTGTCTTGTCAGCAGGTACTACCTTTGGGTAAATATCAAAAAATTTTAACGCCTTATCCACGAATCATCATCCTCTTTTATTTATACTAATCTATTCAACAAAGCATCAATGTTTCCCTTCTTATAAACATAAAAATCTCCAAAGCTTTAGTTTATAATCAAGCTTTAGAGAATTGTTTATGCGAGAGTCTCATCTAGTAGTTTTGCAGCCTCATCAATAATCATTCTACAGTCTTTATTATGAATCTCTAGCAAATCAGCACATGTTTGACTACCTAATTTATCTTGAAATTTCAGAACATAGTCTTTAACATCAATCTTTAAACTAGGGGAGTAATGCCCCCCACTTACTGCTTTGGCTCTTCCTATTATCATAACTGCACCAATAAGAGCACCACAAGCACCTCTTACAGCCATGCCTCCGCCAAAACTTGCAGCCATTTTTAAATCCATTCTTGATATACCTAAATCATAAGCTTTGTTTGCTCCGCAAACAATTTGCTCAGCTCAATTTAAATGATACTTAGTGATATCTACTTGCTGAAAATAATCGTATAATTTCATAATTTATCACCTATTAATCCTTTCATGTAAACAAGAAGAGGGGCAAACCCTCTTCTTGATACTTTTAATATACTGGTTTTTCCCAAACTTTTTGTCCTTCGATATATGTTGCTTCTAGCTTGGTCTTATATGAGAATGGATGTCCATCATAAACTAGGAAATCAGCATCTTTTCCAACTTCAAGTGAGCCCACTCTATCTTCTAAACCTAAAGCTTCCGCTGGGTTTATAGTCATCATCTTTAATACATCTTCAAAGCTTATTCCATAACGAGCAGATACAGCTCCATACACCATAAAGTGACGTGTGTTTAAGAATGGATGATCTGTCATTAGGCAAACTTTAACACCAGCCTTATGTAATATAGCAGGGTTAGCATCTGTAAAGTCTGCTGTTTCTACTTTTGATGAATTGCTTAAACCTGGACCTACACAAGCTAATACATTATTCTTAGCTAGATAATCAGCAATTTTATAGCCATCAGTACAATGCTCAATACTAAATTCTACATCTAACTCTTGGCACAATCTTACTGCTGTCACAATATCATCATGACGATGAGCATGAAGTCTTAAAGGAATCTCCTTCTTAAGTACCATTACCCCTGGTTCATACTTCATGTCTATATCAAAAGATTTACCTTCTTTTTCAGCTGCGTCCTTCTTAGCCATATAAGCTTTTGTTTCTTCAAAGTATTCTCTAATAAGCCCTGCTGTACCCATTCTTGTTGAAGGTGCGTGCTTTAACATATTTCCATGCAAATTCTTTGGATTTTCTCCAAGAGCACCTTTAAGTCCTGTAGGATTCTTTATTACCATCTCATCGATAATTGTCCCATAAGATTTGCATGCAAAGCCAAGTCCACCAATTGGATTACCTGAACCAGGAACTATTTGCATTGTAGTAATTCCACCTTCTCTGGCCCCTTCAAAACTTCTCTGATGAGGGTTTGTAGAATCAAGTGCATTTACCTTTGGATTGATAGCATCAGGCTTTTCATTTCCATCCATAGAATCAGCGCCTTCACCATCACCCCAAATACCTACATGTGTGTGAATATCTATTAAACCAGGAGTTACAATCTTTCCTGATAAGTCCATCTCATTAACATCTGCTGGCGCGTCAACTGTTTGACCGATAGCAGAAATCTTACCATTATCATCAATTAATATTTGTCCGCTCTCTATCATATCTCCTACAACTGGATATATTTTAGCGTTTTTAATTAATAACATTTACAGCACCTCCCGCTCATATACAACATTTCCTTCAACTACAGTCACATCAGCATGAGTTAAAAAGCATAGTGGATCCCCTGACCAAATTACAAAGTCAGCATCTTTTCCAACTTCCAGAGAACCGATTCTATGGTCTTGACCCATATGTCTTGCTGAGTATAGAGTAATTGCTTTTAGTGCTTCATCTCTATCCATTCCCCAACTGACAGCTATACCAGCTGTTGTTCTAAGATGACGTCCAGCTATTACAGCATGATCTGTTGTAAAACAAAAGCGTACTCCTGCTTTTGAAAATGCTATTGGTGTTCTAAAGTCTCTCTCTCTGTTTTCTACTTTTGAGCCATAGAACATTGTAGGGCCGACTGCACAAAGTGAATCATTTTCTAAAATATGATCTACAACTAAATATCCTTCAGTCACATGCTCAAGTGTGTACTTTAGACCAAACTCTTTACAAATTCTAATTGCTGTCACAATATCATCTGCTCTATGACAGTGAATCAAAATTGGTAATTCTTTTTTCATTACTGGAACTAAAGACTCCATTGTTTTATCAAATTTAACATCTTCACCAGCATCTTTTTTGTTTGTGTATTGCTGAGCTTTAAGTAAAGCTTCTCTTAATAAGGCAGCATTACCCATTCTTGTTGATGGAGCTTTATTAGCTCTACCATATTTACCCTTTGGGTTTTGCCCAAGTGCTGATTTCATACCTATTTCAGCAAAAATTGCTTCTTCCACAATAGCAGTATTCTTAGTTTTAACTGCAACTGCTGTGCCTCCTAATAGGTTTGCACTTCCTGGCAAAACACCAGTAGCTGTGATTCCAGCTTCCCTAAACTCATCAAAGTCAGCAGCAAGCATATTAATACCATCTTTTGCATGACACCAAGGAGTTATTGGCGAAGTTCCTTCATTTGCATCACTACCTGCTGAACCAATACCTTTTTCATTAATACCAGCATGTGAATGAGCTTCTACAATACCCGGAGTTATTGTTCTTCCTTTAGCATCTATTACCTTAGCACCCTCTGGAACTTTAACGTCTGCTCCTAATTCAGCTATCTTACCATCTTTTACTAATAGCGTACCTTCTTCAATCACACCATTTGTGAGCGTTTCTAGTCGCGCGTTTATAACAGCTAACATTATTTCCCTCCTCAAACTTCTTAAATTATTCTACAACTATAGCTATTCAACATAAATATGACAATTCCTTTATATTATTGAAAAATTACATTCGATTTTTATCTAACTTGCAATTTATATTTATTTGATTTTTCCATGTATACCCTGTATCTTTAATACATACTATATTTTAGAGACTAACTATATGAAGTCAAGCATGAACTTGAAACAAAAAGACAAATTAAAAACACATAAGTACGAGTATGACAAAATAAGGAAGGACAATCTACCTTTGCAAGGGAGCCTGTTACTAAATAAAAATGTTAGCTCTGAGGAACAAAGTCAGTGTTGTTAGATAACAAATGATAAATAACTCTGACTAGTTTTTTAGCGACATGAGAGAGTGCAACATAATGATGTTTGCCTTCAATTTTTTTCTTTTGATAGTATGCTTTAAAAGTATTGTCTCTCATAGCAATTAGTCTTGCAGCTTCTAAAAGAGCCCATCTGAGATAAGGAGAACCACGCTTAACCATTCTCATGTTAGAAGCAGCAAATTTTCCTGATTGATAAGTTGAAGGATCTAACCCTGCAAAAGCAAGTAATTTGTAGGGAGAGTCAAAGTTTTTAATACTTCCGATTTCAGAAATAATAACTGAAACTAATCCATAAGAGATTCCTGGGATAGATAATATAGGGCTCTGTAGTTCATCCATTATGCTTTTAATTAGATGATTAATTTTATTGATTTCTGAAGTATAGATTTCAATGAAAGAAATTGTTTGAGAAAGTTCAAAAGATAAAGCACGGCTGTCAGTACCAATAGAACTACTTGCAGTTTCTCTTATCAATAGAGCTTTGCTCTTACCATAAGAGCTTTTTTTCAAAACGTTAGTAAGCTTAGTAAGATGGGCAGTAGCAATAGCTTTTTTTGAAGAGAAAGTCTTTAAAAGAGCATATGTTGATTTTTGATTAAGAGAATATACCACAGAGGATAACTCAGGAAACATAATATCAGGAATTCTATTAAGAGAAACTTTGTATTTTGATAGGTTCTTTTTTACCCTATATTTATGTCTAGTTAATGACTTTAACTCACTCAAATGGTATGATAAATTTGAGTGGGGAGAGAAGTTTCCTGACTGCAGCATAAGAGCAATAACTTTAGCATCAATCTTATCTGTCTTGCTTTTTCTAAGAGTGTGAGCTTTTCTGAAAAGGTTAGTTTGCAGAGGATTAAGAACAACTAGAGGTAGTTGATTATTGGTGATAAAGTTCATTAAGTTCAAGCTGTAGTGACCAGTGGCTTCAAGACCCACTCTTATTGTATCTTTTGGGACATTTGGAATAACAGCAAGAAAAGAATTAAATCCTTCTAAGTTGTTGTTAAAAGTAAATACTTTTTTTAACACCTCACCATCAGAAGATACAATGAAACAGTCATGTTTATCTTTAGCTACATCGATACCTACATAGATCATAAAAACACATCCTTAAGTTATTATGTTGTGTTCCACATTGCTCTACGTCATGTATCCTTGCCCGAGATTAAACGTCAAAGCGTTATCCAACTAATAAACAAATAAACATAGAGATGTGGTTGGAGCCTCTGTTAAACAGTCAAGCTGTAGGTGCGCAAACCAATCCACAACACTATGTCAATTATACAATAAAAAGGAAAGGGTAATGACCATGACTTAACTGCATGTTCATTATACAAGGTGCTAATTATGATTGATGTTTTTATATCACCAAACAAGAAAGTTGAACTTAGCGAGATGTTTCAGCCCCAAGATTTAAGTGCTTTTAATTTTCATCGAAGTCTTCCTAATTATCAAGAAACTCCTTTATACAACTTAGAAGGGTTGGCTAATGAACTTAACTTAAAGCAAATTCTAGTCAAGGATGAGTCTCAAAGATTTGATTTAAAAGCGTTTAAGATTCTTGGTGCTGCTTGGGCTATGGCCAAAGTTTTAGTAAAATATCATGAGTTTAACCTTGATGAAGTTACATTATCATCAATACAATCCAAGTTGGTAGATAAAGAACCCTTAACTTTTGTTACCGCAACTGACGGAAACCACGGAAGAGGGGTAGCTAGAGCGGCAAGATGGCTTGGCCAAAATGCTGTTATATATCTTCCTCATGGAGCAGCTAAAGAAAGACTGGATGCTGCTACTCTTGAAGGTGCTAAAGCAGAGATTTTACCTATGAACTATGATGATGCAGTCAGGTATTCTGCGAATATGGCTGAAAAGCATGACTGGATTTTAATACAAGACACTGCTTTACACATGTATGAAGAGATACCTAAAGATATTATGAATGGCTATGAAACCATTGTGCATGAGATGAAACAACAAATTGCTTTATTACCTACACATGTGATTTTACAAGCAGGAGTTGGCTCTTTTGCAGGCTCTTTTATAAATGCATTTGTTCGTGAATTCAAATACTTACCAACCATAATTATTGTTGAACCAAAAGAAGCTAATTGCTACTTTGTTTCTGCAAAAGCAGATAAAGGGAGTCCTCAAATAGTTACTGGGATGCTTAAGACTATTATGGCAGGATTAGCTTGTGGTGAGCCAAACACTATTGCATATGATTTAATTATGCGTACATCTCACAGCTTTATAAGTGCAGATGATGAAGTTGCAAAAATTGGCATTAGACGTCTGGCGAATCCATTAGAAAATGATCCGAAAGTTATTGCTGGGGAGTCTGGTTCGGTGGGTATTGGCCTTCTTGAAGTTTTAATGAAACATCCTAGATATAATTCTATTAGAAAGGAGTTAGGACTAAACAGTACAGCTAAAGTACTCTGCGTTAATACTGAAGGAGACACCGACTCGTTTAACTACATGAAAATCTTGAATGAATAATTGTTATAAAAGTAAAACTAATACATAAAGGGATTGCTGTGAAATAGAGTGAAGACTCTGTTTTACAACAATCCCTTAAATCTTTACTTTATTAATTCCATTAATCTAGAAACGCCAAAAATCGATATAGCTTCCTTTATTGTAAACCCTGTTTTTATCAGGATAGTAAACCATAGGTGTATTAAAACAACACCGTTTTGTAATCCATGTGTTATAAAACTTGCAACCACTCCATGCTTGATATATACATAGCCTAAAACAACTCCCATAATACCGCTAATTAAATTAAGTGGAAACTGATTATGGGCAAGTCCAAAAGCTACTGAAGTAAGAACTAAGGCAATGATTAATGGAAGAAATTTATCTAGCAGAGTTATTCCTATTAATCTAAAAACAATTTCCTCTAATAAAGGTCCAAGTACAATAGTTAAAAATATAGTGAATATAGGCGATTTGCTCCATAAGTATAATAACCCACTTAACGACTTATCTATTCCACCTGCTGGCTTAATCTTATTACCAATGATGACTGAAAACGTCGCTATAACTAACCCAGTTATTGCACTAAAGAAAAGTCCTTCTCTTGTTAAGAAAAATATATCTGCCATTATAAATCACCCTGCCTATTAGATACTATAATATCACTTATTTAAGTATTGGTCTATTTAGCTCTAACAGATAATTCTTTATTAATATCGCTAAGACTTAACTCTTTTGCAAAAAGCATAACAAGAAAATGATACATCAAATCCGTTGCTTCACCAACCATTTTTTCTTTATCAGAATTCTTAAAAGCAATAATTGTCTCTACTGCCTCTTCCCCAAACTTTTGTACAATCCTATCTAGTCCACTATCCATTAATTTAAGTGTATATGAGCCTTCTTCTCTTTGCTCTATTCTACTTTTGATTACATGTTCTAGTTTTTTTAAGTAGTCGATACTCTTATACCCAAGCACATTGTTATGAAAACAGCTTATCTCACCTGTATGGCATGTAGGTCCACTAGGATTCACACTAATTAATAAAGTGTCTTTATCGCAGTCTAAATCAATACTAATTACCTTTAGAATGTTCTTTGAAGTTTCACCTTTCATCCATAGCTTTTTTCTTGACCTTGAATAAAACCAAACTCTTTTTGTCATAATTGTTAGTTCATATGACTCTTTATTCATATATCCTAGCATTACAACCTCTTTTGAATCATCATCTTGTATTATCGCAGGAATCAATCCCTCATTATCATATTTCATATCTTACGTTAACCTCATTTTCTTGTAAATATTTCTTAAGATCCTTTATTGAGATAATATCTCTATGAAATATTGATGCCGCTAATGCTCCAGTAACATTTGTCTCATTAAAAACTCTTAAGAAATCTTCATTTCTTCCAGCACCGCCTGAAGCAATAACTGGGACTGATAACCCACTCAGCGTTTGATACAGATTTGTATCAAATCCCATTTGCATACCATCATTATCTATACTCGTTATTAATAGCTCGCCAGCTCCCAAGTCAATAACTTTTTTAGCCCAGCTAGATAAACTGTACTCAGTTCTTTTCTTTCCACCGTGCGTATAAACAATTAAGTTCTCACCTTCTCTTTTCACATCTATAGATACTACTACGCATTGTGCACCATACTTTTTTGATATTTGCTCAATTAGTGCTGGATGCTTTACAGCAGCAGAGTTTATTGCTACTTTATCTGCCCCCAAATCAAGCAATCTAGACACATCATCCAATTTACTGATACCGCCACCGACTGTCAACGGGATAAAAACCTCTTTGGCAACCTCTTCTAATGTGGATTTTATTGTCTCTCTGCTTTCTTCTGTTGCACTTATGTCAAGGAAAACTATTTCGTCAGCACCCATTTCATTGTATTTTTTTGCTAAATCTGCAGGAGAACCCTCATCTCTTAAAGACCTAAAATTTACTCCCTTAACGACCCTTCCGTCTTTAATATCCAAACAAGGTATTATTCTTTTTGTTAGCATTGTTTAACACCATACTTTCTTATAGTCTCTATTGACAGTTTATCTGAGTAAATTGCTTTTCCTATAACACATTCAGAAACGCCTATGTCTTCTAATTTTTTAATATCTAGCAAACTTGAGACTCCACCTGATGCTATAACATTAATTTTAAAATCATTAACAAGCCTCTTATATAGACTTATGTTAGGTCCTTGCTCTAAACCATCTTTTTGAATATCTGTGATGAGAAATCTTCTTATTCCCAAGCTTTTATAAAACTCTATAAGTTCGTCTATAGTAAATATTGATTCCTTAGTCCATCCATAAGTTTTGACCTTAGATTTATTAATATCTATTGCTATTACTATCTCTTCACTCACAATATTAGCTAAGTCAATAACCCATTGTTCTTTCTTTGCTGCTGCTGTTCCTATGACAATCCTACTTGCTCCACCTTCTATTAACTTCAGAGCTGTTTCTCTGTTTTTTATCCCTCCAGCTACTTGTAATTTGCATGAAAACTCATTTACCAAACTTAGTAAAGTACTGTCATCATTATCATTTTTTGCTCCATTTAGATTAACTACATGAACCAAGTTAAAACTTTTTTTGATATATTCTTTTATTATATCTCTTGGACTATTACTATAAACAGTTTGCCTGTTAAAGTCTCCCTTAACTAACCTCACTACATTATTATCTAAAATATCTACCGCAGGTATAATTCTCATACTAGTTCTCCGAATCTTTTCAATAGCCTTAATCCAGCTTTCCCGCTTTTTTCAGGGTGAAATTGAGTAGCTATTAGGTTTCCCTTCTCGATAATTGCAGAAAAATCTTCTCCATAACTACACACTCCTGTAGTAAAATTAGTAATCGGCAAATAGTAGCTATGTACAAAATAAAAGTTTTCAAAACTACCATTGTAAAGAGTTTTATTCCATCCCATGTGTGGAACAATTTTCTTCTTCCTAAACTTCATAACATCAGTATCTATCAACCCAAGACCCTGCTCAGTTCCTTCTTCACTTTTATTTGCCAGAACTTGCATACCCAAACAAATACCTAATGTAGGTATACCACTTTCAATTTTTTCTTTTAGCATATAGAATATATCACTATCCTTTAGCTGCCTTATCGCATCGTCAAAAGCTCCAACTCCTGGCAGTATTATGGAATTTGCTTTCTCTATCTCGCCTTTGCTATTTATTACCTTACTGTCATAACCTACATACTTAAGCGCATTCTGAATACTAAAGATATTCCCAACCTTGTAATCTATTATGCTAATCATAAATAACTCCTTTAGTAGACATCAATTCTCTATTGGGCGTGTCAAATATTTCTTTAAGCTGTCTACCTAACCCCTTAAAAATAGCTTCTGCAATATGGTGGCTATCAATGCCTTCAATCTTTTTTATATGAAGTGTCACTCTACTATTGTTAACAAAGGCTACTAAGAACTCTCGTATGAGCTCAAGAGGCAATTGTGCAATATATGGTAGAGAATAATCAACCTGATAATTCAGATAAGGCCTATTAGAAACATCTATTACAAGAAGAACTAAAGCTTCATCCATTGGCGAATAAATACTTGAATACCTATTAAATCCTGAGGCTTGTTCGATTAAACTTCTAAATAGCTTACCTATTACAATTCCTAGGTCTTCCACACTATGGTGGTATCCTGTTTCAAAATCTCCCTTTACTTTTATCTCTATACCAATCCCTGCATAGAAAAAAAGTGTTTTTAGAAGATGGTTAAAGAAACCATTCCCAGAATCTATTTCTATGACTTTATCATTTCTCACCTTTACTCTAATATCTGTTTCCAAAGTTTTTCTTTCAATCATTACACTCACCTACTATTTGGCTCAATTGGTCTATTAGAATATTATTCTCTTCATAACTCCCAACTGATATGCGCAAAGTACCTTTCATAATATAATCACTTATTTGATAGTCTCTTAAGTATATCCCTTTACTAACAAGCTTCTCATAGATGCTCTTAGACTCGTCCCCGAACTTGACTAAAATAAAGTTAGTATAACTTTGATATATCTTCACACTTAGTTTACGTAACTCATCAGATAATCTTTCTCTTTCAAAGATTATTTTTTTAACTTCTTCTAAAAAGAACTTACTATTGTCTAGCAGAACACTTGCATAATATTGACTAAAATTATTTATGTTAAATGGCATTTGCATCTTCCTTATTCTATTTACATTTTTCTCTTTGCTGATTGCATAACCAACTCTAAGCCCTGCTGCAGCAAAAGCCTTTGACAAGGTTCTTAAAACAATTAAGTTATCAAAGTTTACTATGTTGTTAGCCATTGTAGTGTTACTAAACTCAAAGTATGCTTCATCTATCAAGACCATAGAATCAACACTAGCAATAACTTCCTCTATATCTTCTTTTACGAACATATTTCCTGTCGGGTTATTAGGGTTGCAAATTATAATTAGATCAACTTTTTCTAGTTTTGATAGATTTATAATCTCCTCTTTAGGCAAAAATAAATCTTCTTTCAGTTCTATTTTAATGATTTCTTTATTTCTCAACCTTGAATAGGACTCATACATTCCAAAAGTAGGGGATACAATCATAACTTTATTGTCTACATAACAATCAATAATATTAGCAATTAACTCATCTGCTCCATTACCAATCACTAACTGCTTCTCATCAAACTTAGTATATCTTGACAAAGCACTAAGTAAAGGGCCTTCTTCTTGTGTTAAATACTTGTTTAAGTTAAGCTTTTCTAAATCTATCATTGTACTTATTATTTCATTAGGCTGCAAAGGATGTTCGTTTAGATTTAGTCCTATCTCTCTTTTTTTCAATTTAGAGTATACATTAATCATTTATTCTCACCCTAATTGCATTAGCATGAGCAGAGAGTCCTTCACTTTCAGCAAGCAAAATCACATCTTTCCCATCAGCTAAAGTAGCTTCTTTTGGGTAATATAGTATTTCACTTTGTTTAATGAAATCATCAACACCAAGAGATGATGAAAATTTACTTGTACCGCTAGTAGGTAAAACATGATTCACTCCTGCATAGTAATCTCCTAAACTTTCAGCTGCGTAATGTCCTAAGAAAATAGACCCTGCGTTCTTAATTTTAGCTAGCAATTCAAATGGATTATTAACAGCAAGCTCTAAATGCTCTGGTGCAAAATCATTTATAATATCTATGGCAATATCCTCATCTTTAATTATTAGATACGCTCCTTTATTGATACTTTGCTTAGCAATTTCTCTTTTTGGTAGTTCACTGATTTGCTCACCCAATTCTTTTACTACTAAGTTTGCCATCTCATCACTTTTGCTAATCATTAGAATTCTAGCAAGTGGATCATGCTCTGCTTGTGACAGTAAATCTGCTGCAACATACTTAGGATTTGCAGAATCATCACAATACACGCATACTTCACTTGGACCTGCTAGCATATCTATCCCTACAGTTCCATAAACTTCTTTTTTCGCATAGGTAACATAAATATTTCCTGGACCAACTATTTTATCTACCTTTTTCACACTCTCACTACCATATGCTAAAGCAGCTATTGCCTGAGCTCCTCCTATTTTATATATCTTCTCTATACTTAGTTCTTTTGCAGCAACTAATGTTTCTGGCGAGACTACTCCTTCTTTATTAGGAGGCGTAACGATAGAAATTTCGCTTGCACCTGCTACAATAGCTGGGATAACTCCCATGAGTACAGAAGATGGATATGAAGCTTTCCCTCCAGGCACATAAACCCCAATTTTCTCTATCGGATTAACTAGTTTTCCTCTTACTACACCGTTTGGTAAAGTCTCAAACCAATTACTTCTTACTTGTTTAACATGAAATTGCTTTATATTTTTTATAGCATTTCTTAATGCTATAAGCCATTTATCACTTACAAGTTTATATGCTGTATCTACTTCTTTATCAGTAACTAAAAAACTATCTAGCACTATACCGTCAAACTCTTTTGTATAATTTCTTATTGCCTTATCTCCGTTTTCACGTACATTACTACAAATTTCCTTTACAACATTTTCTATATCAAGATTATTCAAACTATTATCTAATAAGATACATTTTTTAAATTCATCAACATTATACTTTCTAAGCATTTTTATTCTCCTTGTTTTGCATGTCTTCCATTAAAGCTGTTATTTTATCTCTTTTTATTTGATAACTTGCTTTATTTGCTATTAATCTAACTGAAATATCCCTTATTTTTTCTGTTTCAATTAAGCTATTAGCTTTAAGTGTATTCCCTGTACTAACAATATCCAAAATTGTATTAGATAGCCCTAGCAAAGGAGCTAATTCAACTGAGCCATTGAGCTTTATGATGTTTACCTGCAAATTATTGCCTAGGCAATAATCTTTAGCGATATTAACGTATTTGGTGGCAATACTTTTTATCTCTTGTAGATTAGTTTGTGCTAGAGCAAGGTGGCATTTTCCAATTTTACAATCATACAATTCATATACTTCATAATCATTTTCAAGTAATATATCTTTCCCAACAAAACCACAATCTGCAACCCCATTTTCTACGTATATAGGTACGTCTATTGGCTTAACTTCTATTAATTTATATCCGTTGACTAAATATACTAATTTTCTTGAATTTTTATTTTTAAGCTCATTGCCAACACCTAAAAGATCTAAGCACTCTTTTTTGAGTCTACCTGTTGGTATAGCTATTGTTAATGACATTTTTTTCTCCTCCTAGCCAAGTTGCGTCAACAGCTAACCCAATTGCACCTAAGTCTTTGCCAAACTGGCTAGCTAACTTATCATATCTACCACCAGTAATAATTGGAGTTGGGCTGTTTCTTGCATATATTTCAAACACAATCCCTGTGTAATAATTTAGATTCCTTACTAAACCTAAGTCAAAAGTATATTTACTAGACAAACTTTCTAAAAAGATTACTAACAAAGGGTCATATTCTTCACTTGCGAAAATTTCTTTTACTAGCTTTATAGCCACTAAAATATCTCTTTCACTAAATAGTTGCCAAACCATTTCAAATTTTTCATCATCTAAGCTTTCTCTTAATTCTTCTTTGATAGAAACGTAATTATGTTTAGCTAAATTACTCTTAAATTGTCTTGCTTTTTTATCAGACAATTTCAGTAGTTTGATAACTGAATCAACAAAAGGCATGTAGTTTATACATAGAACATACTCTTCATCTGGAAACACCTCTAAGTATTCATCAATTAATTCGATTATTTCTTTTTCACTTTCTATCCCCTTCTCACCTATATACTCGATTCCTATTTGCCAGATATCAGACCTATTCATCCTAAAAATCTCACCGTAATATGCTCTTCTAGTAGGCACTTGCTCATCATTATTGACAACTTGATCTAAAATTGCTGTGCTAAAATCAGCTCTCAATGCAAATGCTTCACTTTTATGATTTACTTTATATAGCTCCTTTGTTAAATTACTGTGTTTATATATTGCTTCTTTTGTAAATAGAGGTACCTTATTTTCATGATAAGAATATTCTCTATTAATTTCTCTTAGCTTCTGTTCATAATCTCTCATAACTTCTAAGTTCATTTCATCGCTCCTTTATCTTGTTAAAGCATTAAAGACTTTAATATGATAACAAAGATAAATGAAAAAATCAACCCTTTAAAATAAAAAACTCTCATGGACATGCCATGAGAGCAGCTATTATGCTAAATATTCTTTAAGAATCCTAACAAACTCATCATTATCTTTTTCATTAGAAACAGAAACTCTTACTGTATCATTTGTCATTTCGCATAAATTATGTACTTTTCTTACTAAGATATTTTTCTCTTGTAGATAGTCAGCAAAAGCATCAAAATCTACATCCATGCACACTAGCAAGAAATTAGTTTCACTATCGTATGCGAATACATCCTCAATTTCATTTAATTTCTTGAGAAAGTCATCACGAAGCTTTTTCATATTCTCTATATATGGCTTAAAGCTTTGGGAGTTTTCTAATAGTCTTACCCCTATAAGTTGGGCCATATTAGATACATTATAATATGTTTGAAATTTTCTAATTTGCTCTCTGACTTCTTTATTAGCAAGTCCATAACCGAGTCTTAACCCAGCTGCAGCAAATGCTTTTGAAAATGTTCTTAGTATAACTAGGTTATCATACTTATCTAACTGATCAGCTAATGTATCTTCCGCAAACTCGTAATACGCTTCATCGACAAGCACATAAGCTTTAACATTTTCTATTATTTTGATTACGTCTTTTCGTGGGAATACATTACCCGTTGGATTATTTGGTCTACATATTACAATCAACTCTGTTTTAGTATCCCTTGCTTTGTTTATGATATTATCAACATCCAAGCTAAAATCTTTTCTAAGAGGAACATCTACTATTTCAAGTCTTAACCTATTTGCTATTGTGTTATATAAGAAAAATGTGGGGCTACTTATTAAGACTTTTCTTGTATCTCCAGATAGTGAATTAAAGATATCTCCAAGTAATGTATCTCCACCATTAGCAGCTATAATCATTTCTTTATCTACTTTTGTATACTTAGCCAAAGAATCAAGCAGAGGGCCTTCTTCTTGACTAATATATAGATTAAGATTAAATTGTTCATAATCAAAATCAAACAAGCTATTAACTAAAGACTCTGGTTTAAATGGGCTTTCGTTATTATGAAGCCGTATCTCTCTCATCTTCTAACCCTCCATTAATGCATAATTAACTGCTGCTTTGGCATGAATAGTTGCTGTATCAAATACAGGTAAAGGTGATGTTTCATTCGTTATTAACAAAGGAATCTCCGTACATCCTAGCACGACTCCTTGTGCGCCTTTATTCTTCATTTTATTGATTATTTTAATGAAACTAGCTCGCGATACCTCATTAATTTCTCCTAAGCACAGTTCATTATATATTATTTGGTGAATGTACTCTCGGTCTATTTCATCAGGCACAAGCACCTCAATACCATAATCCAATTCAAGCTTATCTCGATAGAACTTTCCCTCCATTGTAAACTTAGTACCAAGTAAAGCTACCTTGCTCACGTTTTGGGCTTTTATAGCTTCTGCTGTTGCGTCAGCAATATGCAAAAGTGGGATATTGACATCTCTTATTATATCTGGAGCTAATTTATGCATAGTGTTTGTCGCTATAATAATAAAATCTGCATTAGCTGATGCTAAGTCTTTTGCTGCACCTACCATTTTATCGCTTAATGCACTCCAGTCATTCTTATGTTGTAACTCTTCAATCACTTGAAAGTCAAAAGAATAGATTAACATATCACTTGAGTGAAGTTTGCCTAATCTTCTTTTTACTTCTTGATTCATAACTTTGTAATAGTTTACTGTTGACTCCCAGCTCATTCCACCAATTATACCTACTCTTTTCATCAACGATTCCTCCTAATTGAATAATCCATCAACACTTAAGTACCTTTGTCCTGTGTCTGCCATAATACCAACTATTACTTTGTCTTTAAATTCTTCCTTATTGGCTAATCTTTTTAACACACATGCCACGGCACCAGATGATATTCCTACTAAAATACCTTCTTTTTGTGCCAACTCTCTACACATTTCAAAAGCATCGCTAGTTTTTACTAGTTCAATTTCGTCTATTATTTCTTTATCAAGTGTTTCTGGCACAAATCCTGGTGCGGTACCCATCATTTTATGTGGTTTAAAGACTCCCTCTTTAATATATGGAGACTCTTGTGGTTCAACAGCAATAGTCTTAATACTGCTATTTTGCTCCTTAAGATATTTTCCAGTCCCACAAATAGTTCCTCCAGTCCCAAGAGCTGCTACAATAACATCAACTTTGCCTTCCGTATCATCCCATATTTCTTTGCCAGTTGTTTTATAATGCGAAAGTGGATTGCTTTGGTTTACATGTTGACCAATATAAAAGTATTCAGGATGCTCCGCTAGAATACTGTTCATTAACATTTTAGCACCTGCAGTGCCTTTGTCAGCAGAAGATAATTTAAGCTTTGCACCGAATGCTTTTAGTATTTGTTTTCTCTCTTCGCTTTGAATTTCTGACATGCAAAGCACAGTCTTATAGCCTTTTATTGCTGCAATATACGCTAACGCCATACCTGTATTACCACTGGTTGTTTCAATCAAAGTATCTCCTGGTGAAATCAAACCCTTCCTTTCTGCATCTTCAATTATCTCTAATACTGGTCTATCTTTTAGACTGATAGGGTTCATAAACTCACATTTTATTAAAATTGTAGATTGCTTTGAAAAAGAGGTTAATTTCAGCAATGGGGTCCTTCCAATTAGCTCTGTCATGTTATTTGCATATTTCATAATTATTCCTCCTAAGAAAAAAAGCTCCAATTATGGAGCTTATTCAAATAACCAATATCCTATTTCTTCTGAGCCCTCATCAAACTCATAAAGTTTGCTAAAAGAGATCATTCCTTTGCCAGCTTGAAATTCTCTTAACTCGTAATAATCACTTTGCGTATCTTGATACTTTACATGATAAACCCATTGATTATCTTCAACTGTTAAGTCATAAATTTCACTATCATATGTATACTGATTACCACTTAAATCGCTTACAGTTTGTTGCCATGAAGTTCCAATATTAAGTGGGTATTTAATCAAAATCATGTCTTGATATTCTGGCTCCATTAATCTTTCAGCATTTATAGATTGTCGTAATTCTCCATTACTTATATAGTATTCTATATCAATGCTGTAATCTCCTGTAGCTTCTCCATCTGATGGATCATAAACTTCTCCCACTACCGAATATGTTATAAGATTATTATCTTGTATTACTTCAGTTAGAGTCATTTGATGACCATATTCAACAAATCCTGAATATATCCACTCATAACCACTGCTACTTGGCATAATTTCTGCTATTGCCTGATTCATAATTGTATTTAACTGCCCTGATCCTTCCTCATACAAAGTATAAGCAATATCAAAGTCACCTTCAGCTGACTGATAGAGTTTTTCAAATGCAATTAATCCACTGCCCTGTCTGAACTTTCTTATTTCATAATAGTTACTACCAGCATCTTCATACATAACAGTATATGTCTCTTTACCATCTATTATATTTATCTCAACAATTTCACTAACTAATGTTATCTCATTACCGTCATTATCTGCAACTGTCTGCTCCCAAGAAGTTTCTAATTCTAAAGGAGTTTGAAGTAATATTATACCCTGATAAGATGGATCCATTATCATCTCGCCTGTTACAAACTGTATGAGCTTTCCATTTTCAATTATATACTGCATTGATATAGAAGGGTCCATCTGACTCTCCCCATCGCTCATATCTAAAAACTCACCGGTAATAGTATACGCCTTGTACTCACTATCTCCACTTATTGTATCAAGTGTCATAGTATGCCCATACTCAGCAAAACCACTATAAGTCCATAAAAAATTTTCTTCATCAGGCATTACAGTTGCTAACTGGATATTTTCATCGGTGAAATCTTCTGGAGGCACAATTATCTCTGTACAACCTACTATTGTTAATATTAAAACAAGTGAAATCCCTATTATTAGTTTTTTCATTCTTCACATCTCCTTGTTGTAGTTCTATCTATATATATTATACTACATCAAGGACTGGTATGTTCCATATAATACTATTTACTTTTACTAATTAATTAGTCACTGCATTCTCTATTGCTTTTAAAATTACTTTTGAGCTAATTGTTGCCCCTGCAATAGTATCAACCATCAGAGACTGCTCAGTAACAACATGCTCAGTAATCTTTTCTGCTTCTTCTCCTCTACCGTGATCATGCCTTATGAGTCTGATTTCCACTATTTCTTCATTTTCGATTACAACTTCAACTTCTGCGGCTAAGATCTTGGTTTCAAATATGCCATGATAAACTCCATCTGCTAAACTTGTAAAATCAAAATCTAATATGGTAGAGTTACTTATCTCTTCTAGTTCCTTGTCTACAGTGTAAAAGTTATAAGCTACAATTATCACAAATGCTAACGCTACAAGTAACAATTTCTTTTTCATTTCTATCTACACTCTCTCTGGTAAAATGTACTTAATAATTTCTTCAGTTTTAAATATAACTGCTTCTTTATTTAGTATGCCTGGGTTAGCTATATGTAAAGAAATCAGTCCTCTGGCACTTGTGGTAATAATATCGGAGACAACTAATAAGCTTTCCTTACTCAAAACTTCTTCTCTTACACATAATTCTAGACACGCATTTAAATAATCTCTAATTTTCACATTATTAAATCTACCTCTTAGTTCTTTAGGCATTTCACCAAGTTTATTATTATATTTAAACTTATAAATATTAGGTTTATCAAGGTAAAATTCTGCAAATGTACGTGTAGTTTTAATAAGACGATTACGACAATCTAAATTATCAGTATCAATATCCAATAACAGATTATAAATATCTTCAAAAAATGAGTCTATGACATACCACTGTAATTCTTGTAAGTCTTTAAAATAATTATAAATTGTCGCATATGAATAACCAGCTAACTTTCCAATCTTTCTAGCTGAAACTTCCTCTCCACTAACAACTAACGTCTTAGTTGCCTCAATAAAATAGTTCTTCATCCTCATATCTTGAATGCTTTTTACATTCATATTATCACCTAACTTTTTTTGAGAACTCTTCTATTCTTTCATTATAAATTTCTTTCTTGCTCTCAGTAATATTAGCTACTTTTTTAATAATGAGTTTTTCAAAAAAATTCAGTTTACTAAAATCATATTGATAACCAAAGTTTTCATATACCACACTTTCAGAAAGTATCGGTTTAAAGTTATTCTCAATTACTGATTTAGTGTTTTCATCATTTCCGCCGCAAATAAAAATACCTACTCTTTTCTCATTTAGGATCTCTGCATTGTCTTCTACAAATTTCTTAACTTTTGGCCTTATTTGCCCTGCGTATATAGCGCTTCCTATTAGTACAGTATCATAATCCCTTACATTTGCCTCTTCAGAGGCTAAGTTAATTAACTTAGCATCACTAAAGTGCTCTGCAAGGATCCGTGCACACTCTTCTGTTGTCCCTTGTTTGCTAGCATAAACTATTAGTTTCATAATACTCCTCCTGTTAACAGTGTTAATTTTATTAACAGCGTTAATATACATCATAATATAGTTGCTGTCAATCATGAATACCTATAAAATAAGAGAAAATATATAATGGCGGTGACTTAATGAATAACTATATAATGTGGGATTTTGATCATACCTTAGCTTATAGAGATGGTATGTGGACAAAGACAATTTATGACTTAATAGTAGAAAATAATAATTATGAAATTGATATAGAAAAGATCAGAATCATTACAAAAAATGGATTCCCATGGCATAATGCTGATATATCACATCAAGACCTAATGCAAAATTTATCATGGTGGGATTATTTGAAGACATATTTTATAAAAGAGCTTATGATCCTTGGGATTGATGTGCAAAATGCTACTAGTATTTCAAATGGAATACAAGAAAAGTACTTAGATCTTGAGCACTGGGCTCTTTTTAGTGATACTAAAAGTGCCTTAAAAGCACTTTTAGATAAAGGATATAAACATCTGATTTTATCAAATCATGTTCCTTGTATTTGGCAATAGAAAACTGCAACTTTTGGCAATCAAAAATACAATTACCAGTACTAACCTTGATCACTTCATCAATGAATTTGCTATACGATAGCTTTTTCCTGTAAATATCAACATATGTGAA
>Ga0334898_1000795_pt1 | contig 43224 bp, 51 predicted proteins | sample GraSluR3_MG_10_FD_207228 | JGI IMG/M metagenome (GOLD analysis project Ga0334898, IMG submission 207228) | Sludge microbial communities from methane-producing bioreactor in Wageningen University, Netherlands - Granular Sludge_3_08-R3 | ecosystem: Engineered > Bioreactor > Anaerobic >... | reverse complement strand
GGAAAGACAGGTTATAAAAGTTCTTAACGAAATCTATGGCATAGCCGCCACGCTCTTTTGAATGATCATACCATTCGTTACCACGGACAGTGATGCTGCGGTCTGACGCAAGCCGTTTTTCTCTGCCGCTGGCAATAAGCTTTTCACCTTGACGGTATAAAAAGTCTACAAGATCAACATTATTGGCACGATATTTCTGTTCCTCCGTAAAATGAATATAGTTTCCCATTGGTACCTCCTATCTATGGCGATTGCCGATGCGATGAAAAAGCACCGGGCGATTAACGCTCCGGTGCTGCTTTGGCATGAGTAATTTTTTGAGGTGCGACTTAATATTTTTTTCTTTCCGTTTCTTCATACAGATCCTCCAATCTTTATAAGGTGTGCATGGACTGTTCATGATCATCATGCTTGTGACCCTGTGCCTGCTTCTTAGCCCTTATCTTCTGCAAGAGTTTGCGGTCGGCACGCTGGTTTGGCGGTATTTTTGCCGGTGCGGTGTCACCGATAATGCGGCTCATATGGTGCAGTAACCTTGTAGCTGCCAGCATTACAGATGGTTCTTTGAACTCATCTATATGGTCAAGAAAAAACTGAGCATAGATGTTACCCTGTGCTGCCGAGAGTGTGAACCACTTTACGGCTTCTTCTTTATCTTCCAGAACATCTTTCCCCATCAGATAAAGCTTTCCAAGGGTGTACTGGGCATATTGATTACCTTGATTTGCGGAAGCGGTCAAATATTGCAAAGCTGTTTCCACATTCTTTGAGACATCCTCGCCTGTAAGATAAAGCTTTCCAAGGCGGTATTCGGCAAATTCGTTCCCATTTATAGCTGTGCTTTTTAAATATGAAATTGCCTTTGCTACATCCTTTGGAACATCTTCACCTCTCAGATAAAGGCAGCCGAGGGCATATTCTGCAAACTGATTTTTCTGTTTAGCGGAAAGGTTAAGCCAACGCAAGGCTTCAGGGATATCTTTTAAAATACCTTCACCGCCCAAGTACAGCTTGCCAAGCTGATAGGCGGCAAAGGAGTTTCCCACCAATGCCGCTTTTTCAAAATAGTTTCGTGCCTGCAATATATCTTTTTCTGTGCCGATACCATTTAGAAGCATCCAGCCAAGACGATATTGAAGCTTATCATCATGGCTTTGTTTTTCCAAAGAAGTAAATCCATGAAAAGCATCAGTGAAATGTTTTTCTGCTTCCGCTTCATTTTTATCACAGCCAAGGCCATCACGAAGCATTTTACCTGTTTCAAAGCTGGCATAGGGAAAACCCTGTTTAGCTGAGCGCAGATACAGTTCAAAGGCGGTTTGGTAGCCTTGTTCCACACCGTTACCCCTATGAAAAAGGCCGGCAAGAGAATACTCCGCATATTTATATTTTTCACTTGCAGATTGTGTAAGCCACTGAGCAGCTTTCATATAATCCTGTTCTGTACCAAGTCCGACTGCATACATCTTTCCAATACGATACTGGGTATATTTCCAAGGCTTTTCAGACTCGGCAGCATGAAATACTGTGAGTGCCTTTTCATACCTTTGATGCGATTTATCAGCATCTTCACTGCATCCAAGACCATCCGCATTCATTCTGCCAATGTCATACATAGCAAGAGGATTGTTCAGCTCTGCTTCCAAAAGTAACAGACTATAGGCCTTTTCATAATCCTGCGTAATTCCGGCATCTTCATCACCATAGAAAAATTGCTTTGCTTGCTTATAATCCTCGCTCCACCATGAAGGGCTGTGGCTTTTTCCATGGTGCCTACCATCTTCTTTTTGGGGTTCAAGTTCGTCTTGAATATCGTCTGCATTCTCTGGGGGGAAATAGTCGGGCGGCATGCTACTATCGGCATGGGGTTCGGGTATTATAGAATCTGCTGTCTCTGATTCGTCAAAGATAAATTCCCCCTTTGAAATTTCCATTGCTTCTTTTATAACCATGTTACGAATAGATTTAAAGTCACCGCATTTTGAAAGCGGCAATTGCTGAGATGGTGTTTCGGTATAGATATTCTCAATCTGCCCCTTTGCTTTTTGCCATAGGGTATAGGCTTTGGCCACTCTTTCATCCTTGGCAAGTTCATCTACAATTTCATCCACCACATTTTTAATTTCTGCTTTGAGGTAGCCATATTGTTTTTTCCCTGCGGTATGTTTCAGACACTCCGCAAGATAGGTGATAAGCTCTTCAACTTTTTTGCTTCTAAGGGTATCGCTTTGCATTTGTATCAGCAGTTTTCGAAGTGTAGTGCGTGCTTCTTTAGTAAGATCATCCCGCTTTTGAGTTTTTTCTCCGTATAAAGGTATCAGCTCCTGCCGGAAGATTTCCGTTGCAAGAGCTGATTTCATTTTGCGAATCCCCGGCTTAGTAAGATATCCTTCATTTGGATTTGTACCGTAACAGATCATATGGACATGGGGATGATGGCTCTCATTATGAAAGGCTGCATACCATTTCAAATTGTCCGGATGAATTTTAAAGCTTTCTGTAAGCTCCATGGCTTTGGAAGAAATTAATGCTTTCCAGCTTTGAGCATTATCAAATCCAAATTTTTCAGCATCCTCACGGCGAAGGGAAATGATCGGTGTCCACACATTACCGCTATGCTCTGCGATCTCTTTTGCAACTTGCGAAAGAATAAGAGGATGCTCTCCAACTGTAAACAGACCATGGGTATCAAACTTTTCCGCTCTGGGACGGTTTGCGATGTAATCAAGATATTTTTCTTTATCACTAATTTGCTCAATGTGCTGTTCCAATGTGATAGAAATAAATTCAGAAGCATTTTCACGATTTGGCTCGGCAAGGTAGTCCTCATATTCCAGTGACACCTTGCTATCGGGAAATTCTCGGATGATTTGAGTAATAAGCGACTGCTGCTTTTTAGTACTATTCCAAAGTGCCTTAGCATTAGAAACTTTTTCTACACCATCACGAGTGGCAATGTATTTGACCAGATGATTTAGATGGGATGCAGCTTTTCCGCCTTTAAGATAACCATTTTTAATAACCAGTCTTGCCATTAGATATCAACACCTTGCTGGAATAAAACCGCATCATCCAGTTTGATTTTCCCCCTGGTCTTTTTTACTTCTGCAACGCATCGACCCCGGAGGCTTTGTAGCTCATTATCGGTGACTTCCAGCGTGGCGGCTAAAAGATGCATCATCATACTAATCTCCACCGACAAGCGGAACAGATTATTTGCCACACGATTTTCTGTATTTTGCAAAGTACCTTGAATGGCTCCAAGTAAATTCTGCGATAAAAAAGATGTGCTGTTTTGACAGCTTAGATATCCGATATAGAAATCCACCGCTTGTGAAATAAACTCGGTATGATTTTTCATATTCTTTGCCTGAATCATAGCCTCCATATTTTGAATCATATCCGGGTAGAGCCATGCCACTACCCGCTGTTTCAGCTCAGTTTTATTCTCATTCATTTGATCAAATCTCCTTATATTTTTCTCACAGCACCATGGGGAGCACCTTGAAAATGCTGTCACTGCTTGGCTTAGATAAGTGTTACAGCACCTACGAGAGCATAAATGGGGATTTACAGCACCTTTGTAATGATTTTACCCTGTGTGAAAAAGGCTGTATTTATGGTGCAAAAGCGGTCGGCACTGCCGACCGCTGTGACCGAGAGGTGCGTTTACAGCACCTCTCTTTCTCCTGCTCTATTTTCAACCTATGGGTTCACGGTTATGGTGAGATTATTTTGCTCTATTCTGCCTGTCCGCAAAGCTCCCTCAAATTGCCCTCTAAACTGCCAAGTGGTGTTACTACTCTACCCATGAGCTGAAAAGCCCACACAGGGGCAAACAATGGGCGACAGGGGGAGTATGCTGTTCTCTTGCATTTACCGTTTCGTGCCATGCTTTAGATTGTCCCCTGTGACTGGTTGGGTGCCGCTGCGTTATTTTTCTCCTTCTGTTTTTTAGCTTTTGGATCAGGCATACTGTCGGCGGTTTCATCAATGTATTCACGCACTGCAGCCGGTACATGTTTTTCATAAAGCTTTTGCAAAGCTTCGCCCAGCTCCTGCTCAATAGAAACGTCCTTTTTCTCCATATATCTTTTGGTAGCCTCAAGTCTTTGGGCTTCCATTTTAAGTGTTATATTAGCTTTTTTCATTATAATAATCCTCCTATCATTAAAAACTGATAACTGTAATGCGGGGTTCCAGTTCTTGTTCCTCACCTGTGAAGGCAGGAGAATCTGCAAATTTCTCTGCATATTTTTCTGCCTGCTCACTTGTTAGGGAAATAAAATCGCCCTCCATACTATCACCGCAGATAAAAAAGGGACCGCAAATGATGTCATCATAAAACCATCGATTGGGTTTCATACCATTGAGTTTACCTTCATCATTGCAGACCAACAGGCAGTCATCTTCAAGTCCAATCACCTGAATGAGACCGCCAACCTCAGCCTGCAATCCGTCAAGATCATTTTGAATTTCCTTTATAACAGGCGGCTGACCGACATCGATTTTTAATACTTTAATCGTATTACTCATAAACTTTCCTCCTGAATTTATAGTTTTTCGCTAGTTCATATTCACAAAAATCTGCTTACTTAAATATGCTGCATCGACATTCCCGTCTTGTCTTGAACACTATTTGGGCAGAAATCTAAATAAAATGTCATATCGAAGCTTTCCTCAGTCATTTCCACTTCGGCTATTTCATCTGCACTGTTTAAAATGTGAAGCAGCTGTTCACCGATTCCATTGCCGTTTTTTATAGTAATCCCGTAGCGTTCTTTAACCTCATCAAAGTCTGTAATCCAATTTCCGCTCCCCGTATGCAGGCATCCTTCCCTAATAAGGGCATCTGCAAGTTGCAGCATTTGTTGATTGAAATAGGGTTTTATACGGGGCAGCCATGCAACATATCTGGCATAATCATAGCCCTGGCTTTCTACAAGGAAACCGTCATCTGCATGTTCACTTAGCAAAAGCAGAGAATGCCGAACACCTTTTTCATCAACATACATGGACTCCTTATGGTCTTTAATAAAATCTTCATCTTTAAGAAGCCCGCCTGAAAAAGCTTTGAACTTTTGCTCCGGTAAAATAACAACTGCTTCTATAAAAGCCTCGCTTAAATTAAAAGTCGGTATTTTTCTTTCGAAGGGTACTTGTAACTTCATTGATTTGACTCCTTCCTTTAAGGTAAATAACTTCTTGGGTTTTGCTTTTCTCCACTGATTCGCACTTCAAAGTGCAGGTGGTTTCCGGTGCTTCTACCGGTAGACCCCACTTCAGCAATAATACTTCCGGCATCTACGGTCTGCCCTTCGCTTACTAGTATTTTGGAACAATGGGCATAAAGAGTGACAAAACCACCGCCATGATCCACCATCACATGGTAGCCGTATCCGCTGGTGGTATAACGAACCACATAAACTGTACCGGGCAGTGCTGCACGAATAGATGTGCCCTTGGGTGCCCCAAGATCAATCCCGCTATGCCCTGCACTCTTGCCGGTGAATGGGTCTTTACGGTAGCCAAACTCCGAGGTGACCATGCTTCGCCAATTCTCTCCAAGGGGTGAGCAGAAGCCATCTGCTCCGATAAAGGGTGCGGATGACAGGGGCAAGCTGTTTGACCATTCATCAAATTCATGGCCATAGGTTGGCGCCGTTCTGCCGTAGAGCACACGGTAATAAATTTCTGTTGCATTGATTTGGCTTTCATGAGTGATGGCTATCCCCATAGACGAAGAAATATTTTCATATACTACGGGCAGTTCCCTGATGGGAACCGCCACGATATAGGTTTCTTCCTCAGTAGTTTCATTGCCGTCTGCATCAGTGACAGTGACCGTTCTGCTTCGTTCCTCATAGGTAACAAATGAGTCTACAAATTGTCTATGCTGAAGCCTTGAGGGACTATCTGCGCCGAAAAACAGAGAATAAAAAATAGCCTTAACCCTTACTGAGTCGAGGCTTTCTCCATCTTCCATGTCACTATTTACTGAGGCAATGGTACCGTCTAAAAGAGTAAAACTGTTTCTCATATCTTCAATATATCCACGGTAACCCTCGGGAACATTGCCCGAAATAACACCGCCGTCAAAGCACAGTCCTACCGCTGTATTGTTGTGATCTGATGTACCTGATAACAGGCTGCAGACTAAAACAATTATTAAAATTACTGGCGATAGAATCAAACCGATTGTCCAGCCAATGGTTTTACGAACTCGTTCATCTGTTAGGGCTGTAGCAGCGGCTTTTGCTGCCATTGTAATCGTTGCTGGGTCTGCCATAAAATCACCACCATTTCAGGTTGCCGAATCCAAACAAATTCTGCTGCTCTGGCTCGGGTTCACTTTCCATAAGCTGTTCGGTATAGTCTATTGCCTGTTCCAAAATAGCAGGGTCAAACCCTGCACTTTTATATCCTTCGAGGATGGTATTGTAATAATAATCAGACGGATAGCCCAGACGGTGCCCCGGAGTCATAATGTAAACCATGGCAGGAATAGTTTTTTCGTCCAGTATAAGCTCCATGGTTTCTTTTTCATAAAACCTTGGAAACCCTTCGTAGACATCAAGTGCTTTTTCATCATCCGGCCTGATTTTCCAAAGTAAAACGGGGACAGAACTTCCCACGCAAGGTTCAATTGTAGCTACCGCACCATGACCGCTGCCTCTAAAAACAAGGGCATAATCTTTGATTTCAGATGTTCCTACCACCTTGGCGATAGGACACCTTTTTGCCATTTGAGGCAGATTAAGATTGCTGCCGTAGGCAATATATAGTTTGTTTTCCATAAGCACTCCCTCACATCGACATAGTAAAAGCGGGGGATTCCTCATCCTCCGCTTCCAAAACAATTTCTTCAGTTGGTTGTTGTTCTGCTTCTTCTGCCTGCACCCTTTCCGCTTCACGCTTTTCTCTCAGTCTTTCCTTTTGCCTTTCCGCTTGGGCAGGGTCTTTCCATGCAATGCAGCCCTCAAGATGATCCAGCAGATGTTTTCGGGCTGTTTTAAATTCATCACCTATCAAACCAAGACGCAAAAGCCACACACGAAAAGTATATTTTTCATTGGTTGATTCAGTTTTTATCGGACTTGCAGAACGCTGATTAATAGCCTGTGCTGTGATTGCAAGGCAGAATTGAACATAGGCTTTAATTTTACCGGCATGCAAATCACCGTTAAAGGCACGGAATTCAACCGTGCCTTTTTGAAATACACTATGCAGATTCAAACAGCGATAGCGACTGGAATGATAATGCTCCCGACTGCCATCGCCTCCGTTATACCAAATACTTTTGAGTTTTTCTAAAGTAGCTGGCTTTTTACGATTAATCTGCTCTAAAAAGATTGGGTCAATTTTCTGGCAGTAGCTGGTTTCTCTGCCCCTTGAAACCTTAAGCGCCTTATAGATCATATCTTCTTTTGCAGCCATGATGTTGACAAGATTGCGAAGCTTAGGGGCTTCAAAAGGAGCTGCATTGATGTGAATATGAATTCCGCAGGAGGAATTAACAAAAGCGCCAGCACCTCTTAATTTTCGTATCATTCCCTGCACGGTTTCAATATCTTTGTACTGACAGATGGGGCTAACCAGCTCAACGCTGTAGCTTCTGTCGGCACTCACTTTTCTGCGTCCTTCTTTTCTTTGACAGTCAATGCTGGCATCACTCATAAGCTTCCATTTTCGCCCTTCGCCGTCACGGGCATAATAAACATCGTAATAGGTGCCTTCATATTCCTTAGTCGTACCTAAATATTCGGCAATTACCTCTGCGGCACGGCTTCTTGTAATACCGGTCATCTCAATTTCAATTCCGAAATCCTGGCCTTGTATCTCCATTTAATCACCGCCCTTACCACATTCTGTGCTGGAGCGTATGGTCTTTTTCATGTGTCAATCCTGCCGTTTCTGCAGCTGAGTTTATGAAACTGCAAAGCCTCTCCCTTCGCCAAGTATCAATTAAATGACGACCGCATTCTTCATTGAGAGCATTGATTTTTAAGACTGCATCTTTAACACATTCAGAAATAGCGGCGGGGTCACCTTCCGCCAATATGAGATCATCAATATATTCGTCTAATATTTTCTCCATCAAAGACACATCCTCCGGTGTATAATGATAGCCCCCGGCATAAGGATTAGGATATTCTTTTCCGTCCATACATTGCCGTAAGTTTTCTAAAATAGCAGGACGTTCTTCATTCTCTGATTTTTGATATTTCTCTATAAAGGCTAAAATATCCGCTTCCCGATTCGGGGTGTAGCGGATAAAAGACAGCATATCTTCAAGAAGCCCTGTTTTAGTCTCCTTATGATTTTTTAATCTATCCATTATTTTTCTCCCTTCTATATTATCTTCCGCCTGCTTTTCCAAACAGTTTTTCCTTGTATAAAGGGGCATGAACTGCAAGATTATACCGCTCTATGCCGCATTTATATAAACACACGCCTCGCTGGGGAAAGCGAATAAGGTTGTACTCACTTTCCTCAAGCTGGAGGGAATCCATATAAAACTGCTTGTCAATATTGCCTGCATTAAAGAGAAAAGCATGAGTCGGAATGGAAAACAGCGGTTTTGTCAGCTCTCTTATTCCTTCAATGTTAAAGTCCTCAAGGTTTTGCGATGCTAAAATAACCGCTGATTCTTTCTTTCGGACACGCTTCATAAAGTTACGAATATACTCAATGGCAGTGAGATTGGTAAGGAACAGATACAGCTCATCAATACTGGACACAGTGTTGCCTTCAGTTAAGAGCTTATCGCTCATGAAGGACAGAACATTAAACAGTAAAGCATTTTTCACATTTCTACTGGCTTGAAGTAAACCTTTGACACCAAATACAATAAAGCGGTCACTGGTCACATTGGTGTGCCCATTAAAAAACTTGCTTTCCGCACCCATGCACATCGAGTGAAGCCCCAACAGGATTTCCTGCAGCAGTTCCGCCGTATAAAGCTGATATTTGCTCTTGTCATAGCCTTTATATTCATCCTCAATCAGTTCATACAAATTGGAGAGAATGGGGTAATCTATGGCAGTCAGCCTGGCAAAATTGGTGCGGTCACTGATATTAAACTTCCCATAGAGCCTGCCTAACATAATTTCGATAGTATCTATATGACGGTCATCGAAGTCTTTGTAGCAGCGGAAAAAGTCTTTAAGAAAAGATATATGCTGGCTGAGCTTTGTCCGCTGGCGAAAGGCTTGGGGAGCATCTTCGTCACGGTCGCTGCCGCTTTCATCCCATGCCTTTGGCTCTAATGGGTTGATCATATGCTGGCCGGACATGAGGTCTATAAAGCACCCGCCGAGGTTTTCAGCAAGCTCCACATATTCATGCTCAGGGTCTAAGCATAGAACAGTTTTGCCTGCTTCCAGCACATTGCAGAGAATTAATTTAAGGAGATAGCTTTTGCCCTGGCCGCTGTTACCAAGAATAAGGATGTTGGCATTAGTCTTGTCATCATCACGCTTATCGAAATCTACGATAATATTGCTTCCGAATTTATCCCGTCCAAGATAGAAACCGCCCGGATCGGTCTTTCCGGAATAATTAAAGGGATAAAGGTTGGCCACACTGCTGGCAGGCAAGACCCGTTCATACTGACTCCCGAACACATTATATCCGGCAGGACCCACGGCGAGAAAGCCCTCCCTCTGGCGGAGTATAAGCCTATCCACATTGAGTTTGCTTCGCACAAGTTCCGTAAGAACATCGGTCTGCAATAGCTTTAGAGAATCAAGATCATGGGCAGTTAGTTCGATATATACGGCACAATGAAGAAGAGGTTCACGGTTTCTGTGCATGGCCGATACTAATGTCACCACATCCTGCAAATTGCTCTCAGCAGTGACAGTCTGCTGCAGGTTATTGGTGTTGCTTCTATCCATCCGATTTTTGTTTGCAGCATTATGGATTATTTTCTTTTCCTCTCCCGGAGTAACCTGCCTTGTGTAGATGCGTAGAGTGACACCGTCCTTTTCCCCTAAATGCCGCAGGATGGCCTGCTCATCCGTAGAGGTTGGGTATTCACGCAGAACCCAGACACAGCGAAAGGTGTTCCCGCAAATAAAATGGTCAACATTAAATTTAATAATGCCGGGTGCTATCATATCGAGAAAATCCTTAATTTTAGCATCTTCCGCCGATGTTACAGTTTTTTTCTTTCTGGCTTTACTCACCAACAATCACCCACCTTTCTCCATCAAAATCCTCATATTTTTCTGTCGTGACATTCTGCTCATAATAAACACCTAAGAGACGCTTTATATCGGTTTCAGCTGCTTTTTTTGTGGTGAAGCCCTGATCTTTCAGGGACTTTTCGATACGGGAAAGGTAGGCTTGAACCTCTGATTCCTTCTCGTCACGCAGGCGGATGATGATGAGAAACTCACGGGCTGTGGCCATCTGCACCTGCATGCGGTCAAGAGAAACAGCATCCTGCTGAAGGAGCTTTCGTATAACCGGGTTTTCTTCCTGCTCCATACGGCTTCTAAGATGTGCTTTATTATCTTCAAAGTTCTCCCGGCTGTTAAGGCAAAGCATTTCAATTTCGGCGATGCCTTTTAAAACATTCATCAAAGCATATATTCTTGCACATACGCTGCTTTCAGAAAGCACACTGATGTTGGTGGGCTTAATCATAAAAAATACCAGCTCTCCATGGCTGGTCACCAGTGCATGACTGCTGATATTTTTAATTCCCATAAGCTGCCTTGTATATGCCTTTTCTTTAGCTTCATTTTTCTTTTTTCTGCTCATGCATCTTTCCTCCATTCATAAAGCTGCTGTCTGCCCATGAAAAACACAGCGGCATATCTGATAAAATCGAGAATGCTGGTATCCTCAAATCGGATAGATAAAAAGGCATATACTGCTGTTGCTACGATGGGCAAAAGCCATCCAAGCTGAGATAGGGCAAACACAGATATAAGGCAGCCTACACCAATAATTCCTATATCTCTAAGCTCCCACAGCCATAGAGTAGCCTTGGATTTTAAGTTATCAGGGTAAATATACAAGATTTAATCCTCCTGTTCACAATAAATTCTTTGTAAAAAATAAGCGATACCACGGAGGACAAAGTCCACACAGGGTATCGCCACACTGTTTCCAAGTGCCTTATACCTAGCACTATCTGAGCCGCCGGGGATGTTCGTCCAGCCATCAGGAAAACCCTGAAGCCGTTCGCATTCAAGAGGAGTAAGACGGCGAATGAGTTTTCTATTCTTTCCGCCGGCAGTTGCTATAAGATTTTCACTGCCTCCGCCATTATCGCCGCCCTGTGCACGCAGGGTGGTACAGCCCTCGGAATAGTTGCCAAATTGGGATTGACCATAGATCCCAAATCCATCTATGATGCACTTGTCTTGGCTTACATACTGGTTGCCAATGCCTTTTTCATCACCACGACATAAAGCCCCGACCACTTTTTGATATGGCTCACATACTGAATGTCTGTCTGTAGATGTAAGGGTATAGGCAATATCTGCTTGGCATCCAAGTCCGTTCCCGCCATTTTTGGGCTGGCGATCAATTGTATTTCCTGCAATGCAGATTGCTTCCTGCAGGATAGCTATACCGCCTTGGTTTTTACTGGGGTCGGGATTAGTGGTATCAATGGTTCGTGCTATTTCTGTTTCCCTGCACCCTGAATTGGGATTTGCTGATTTCATGCTATTGGATTCCTTAGAATCAAGGGAGAACGCTATAGGATTACCGACTAAGGGAACATTGTTTCCCCCAGTTCCCATACGGGCTGCAAGGGTGGGGGCTACCCCAAGGGGACCGTTATATCTGCCGTCTTTGGGATGGTTTTCAAACAATACCGGCTGGTTATTGTCACTCATCCCGGCACCGGCTGTGATTGGTTGAGTAATAAGAGGAGGATGACCGCCCATACCTGCTCTAAGGGTTGGTGTTACTTCCACGGTGATATCCATCCTATCACCACCATGGTCATTTAGACATAGGAGAGGCTCTTGGGCGACAAATGTCTGCATTTGCATATTACGGGTTGCCAACAGTGCACCGGATACACCATGTAAGTCAATTACCTCGTCACGCTGGTTAACATGAAATGCACTGATTTTTTCAGTATCTGTCACAAAGGTCTGCTGCTTCATGCCCGGCTGTGCCTGCAAAGCCCCTGAAATATCACAGAGATCACGCACCTCATCACGTTGATTGGTAGCAAAAGCTATAGGTGCCTGTGTAATAATACCGTTTCTGCCAGTAGAAATTCCGCAATTAACACCGAGTGTCGAGGACACTTCTCCGGTGAGATCACCATTGTAACCATCAAAACCTATAGTCTCTTTTACTTCTGTCTGAATATATCCATGCCCGCCGCCTTGACCGCCATAAAGAGCAGGCCATGTTCCTGTTTCCTCAAAAATACGGCGGCTTTGCACATCCCATGGTGTCAGACAAGCTCCGCCTGAATAATCAGGGCTTCCTTCAGTTGCTGCGGCAGCTCCTTGCCCCGTGCCTCGGCTCTTCGCAAAATTCCCAAACAAGCTGTCTTGCTCAAATAATATTTGGGGTGCGGTGCATCCTCCAAAATCTGCGACAAGGAAGATACGACGGCGGCGCTGGGCGACTCCCCAGTATTGAGCGTCCAGTACTCTCCAAGCCAGGCTGAATTCATTTCCCAAAAGGGCAGCCCCAGCAGATTGCCAGCGTCCGGATTCAGGTCGAGGCACATCACAGGAACCGTACTTAATGCGGATGATCTCCTCGATGACCGCCCGGAAGTCCCCCCCTCTGCTGAGCTGAAGGCTCCGGGGACATTTTCCCAAACGAGGTATCGAGGTCGAATAAGGTGAGTTGGCATACCTCTTTGTTCATCGGTTTCTCTCATCTCCTTTGCAATACGTGTCTGCTCCATGAATAATCCGGATCGTTCACCTGCCAAGCCACGGCGCTGACCGGCAACAGACAGATCCTGGCATGGTGAACCGCCGCAAATAATATCAACAGGCGGCAACGTCGCTCCATTTAGCTTTGTAATATCCCCCACATGGAGCATATCGGGAAATCTTACTTTTGTTACTTCGATGGGGAAGGCTTCAATTTCACTTGCCCACACAGGCATTATTCCGTTATAAACCGCCGCAAGAGGGAAGCCTCCAATCCCATCAAAGAGGCTCCCCATGGTCATCATTAGACCATACCAATTGCCATCGCTGGTGCGGGAGCCTCGGCCTGTTTAATACCTCTGACTTTTCCAATGACAAAATCATTTTCCTGTTCCATTACCCTGCGGATAGGAATGCCAAGCCTTTCTGCTTCTGCAATTTCTACCATCATGCCTTGGGAAATGCGATCCCCATAGCACCACAATTCATCGCAGGCAGATAGCATAGTAAGTCCCATATCCAGCGCTAACTGACGCTCCGCTGGTAAAGATTCACAAAGCAGGCTGGGATATAGCAAGTGTGGCGCAAAAAAAGCGTGCCCTTGTTCCATTACATGGCGGCACGCTCGTTTGGCAAACTGAGTATTCTTTTGGACATCCCCGGCATAGGGGGATGCTACATAGATAATTTTCATAGACTTTTTCCTTTCTTTGTTGTTATTTGGCAACTGCCTGGACGATGGTTCGGGTAGTGCTGACTGCCGCCTGAGCTGTATAAACAGCGCTCATCATATTTGCCTTAGTACTGGTGTCAAGACCGAATGCACCTGCAATTCTCGGCACTTCTCCTGCTGCAAGCATGAGCCCAAGTCCAAGCAAAGCATGGTCTTTTAGCACCATTAACCCGGCTGTTAGAATCGTTGCCTGTAAAAAAGTTGTAAGGCACAGGCCGATAATCTGCTTACACCACTGAATGAAGCCATCTATATATCCTCTTGGAACAGAGAACATATACAGGCTTCCTACAGCAATTTGAATCAAAAGAATACCGCCCCGCTTGAGGTTGGCAAAGAATACTTTTATTACCGAATAACCCATCATGATAATTATAAAGAGCAGCATGATTGGACTTGTAATAACGGACAACCCTCCAAATATACCGGAACTTATGGCACCGCTTGGGTCCGGGGTACTGCCAAGCCCTGTAATAATTTGGTTTGCTACTTCACCAAAGCTTTGGCCATAACCCGTGATGCCTGCAGTAAGACTGCTTTGCAGGTTGACTGATAGCTTAAACAGCTCCACCGGTACAAGGGTAAATAAAGATACTGCCATAAAGCCTTTAATAGCATTTAGTGCGGCATCCTTGATACTACCTCTACCGTGCTGATATTCAATGCCGGTTTCAAAGCAGGACACCACCAACCCTGTTCCATAAAGCGCCCAAGCCAGATAAGAGAAAAACAGCACGATAGAAGCTACCCAGTTCATCTCAAACAGCTCCACGCCCATGTTTCCCATCTGTGAAAAGAAATCACCGAGAAACCCAACTACTTGGCCGTATATCCAGTCAATAAACTGACTCATTACATCGCCAAGGATAAAATCCCATATAAACAAAGGTGAATCACCTCCCTTTTAAAAGAGTAAGGACATACCGTTTCCCACGATATGCCCTTGGCTTTTGCATAAAAAAGTGACGAGCAGTTAGCCGGTTATCGGTTTCAACTGTTCGTCATCTTTTTCAAATATTTCGAGTGTGAATTTTGCTCCCATCCGAAAGCCATCTATAAATCGTTCTTCGCTACTGGTGTATTGTAAACTATTTTGTACCGTTAAGCACGCATGAAATCTTCCTTTCTCCTGCTCACTCAGCATGGCTTCTATTTCTTTTTCTAGCTCGACAAGCCGCTGCTGCTGTTTTTGAAATTCACTGCCGGGAACAACACTCTTTTCTGCAGGGGTTAGATTCCAACGGTAGAGTTCACGGAGCATTTTTTCTTTCTGCACTATCTCCACCTCCTTCAAGCACAGGAGAATACCACAATATATAGACTTTATCTATACCAAATATTAATACACCATACCCCATGTAGTTTACATGGACTGTTTCATAGTAAGGCCTTCATCTTCAGTTTCTTTCTGCTGATAACTTTGTTCCATAAAAAGCTCGGCATAGCTGTCAATCTGCTCTGACAGCAGCTCAAAATCTCTTGGTGTCGGCTGGTATCCATACCATTCGGTCACTCCGTTATATACCCAAGCGTACGGAACAAGACCATCCCTGAAATTAGGATTGTTTATTTTCTTCTTGCCCCAGATATCTTTGAATTTTAATGTAGTGCTGTCAATGGTGCCGCTGTTCTTATCCAATGCAGTAAGGCGAATACCTTCATAATGTTCTGCATACCCCAAGGTAACAAACTGCAGTTTTAGCCTGTTGTTCTCCCCCAAAGGAATGTACAAGGCACTGCCAACAAATTTTGCATTGTCATGCCCTTCAGTGCATTTTCTTAAATTTTGTTCAAAAAAGTTCATGTTATAGCCTCCCATAATTTCTTGTATTTCCAAAATCGTCCAGAGTATCCTTGCATAAGGATAGTGATATTTTCTAATTTTAAAAAACAAACCCTGCTGATTTATTTTCAACAGGGTAGTCTTTTTATAATGCAATTATATCCTTGTGTTCAATGTTTTCTATTCTCCGCACTCATTATGATGCTGATGTTCATTACAAACGGAACCGGTAGATTTAAGGGAGTCTTGCAGGTACGCTTCTACCGCTGCTTTAGCACTACCTTTTGCTCCTACAATAACCTCGATGTTTTTCTCATTAAAGATATCAATAGCTCCGCCACCCATGCCGCCTGAAATAATTACATTAACACCCATATCATTCAAGAAATTAGGTAAAAACCCAGGTCTGTGTCCAGGATTAGCAGTGGTTTCACTTTTGATGATTTGATTGTTTTCAGCATCAAAAACTATAAACCCTTCGCAATGTCCAAAGTGCTCAGTCACCATTCCGTTATCGCTTGCTACAGCAATTTTCATCATTTTAGTTTTCCTCCATTTTTCCTAATATTTTTGCAACTGGCTCGAGCCAATTACCATCGAAAAGCTCTATCATACCCTTGTCACATGCAGCTGAAATTTTGGGGTCAATAGGTAATTTAGCAAGAACCTTTAAATGATGTTTATCAGCAATTTCTTCAATGTGGCTTTTGCCAAATATCTGATAGTCCTTGCCGTTATCGGGACATTTAAAATAGGACATGTTTTCCACCAGACCGATAATAGGGATATTCATCATCTCTGCCATCTTAACAGCCTTTGATACAATCATGGATACAAGCTCCTGTGGAGATGTCACAACGATAATCCCATCAACAGCAATAGACTGAAACACCGTAAGGGGAACATCTCCGGTGCCCGGTGGCATATCGATGAACATAAAATCCACATCGCTCCAGATAACACCTGTCCAAAACTGCTTTACCGTTCCGGCAATAATCGGTCCTCTCCAGACAACCGGATCAGTGTCATTTTCTAAAAGCAAATTAACAGACATAATATCAATGCCGGTCTTTGTTTTAACAGGAAACAGGCCGAATTCACTACCTTTGGCTTTCTCCTTGATACCAAAGGCTTTTGGGATAGAAGGCCCAGTAACATCCGCGTCAAGAATGGCAGTATGATAGTTCATCCTGTTCATGGTAACTGCAAGCATAGAGGTAACAAGTGACTTGCCGACTCCTCCTTTGCCACTGACAACACCGATGACCTTTTTTACACTGCTCATCTCGTGCAGTTTTTCGGAGAAGTCCGTTTTTTGTTCTTGTCTTTCTGTGCAGTCCTCCGAACAACTGCTACAGCTTTGATTGCAATTTTCACTCATAATCTTGCTCCTTTATTTTAGATTGTTATTTCACTACCTGCTGACAGATAATCAATTCTATCACCCATAGCAGCTTTCAGCCTTTTATAAGGCTCGATGCCCGTGCAATGACAGGTGTAAAACTTTGCTTTTGTACCCATTAGGTATTTACCAATTCTATCTACCATTTCAGAGTCCTCATTGCCGCCAGAGCGGCTGGAAAGATGAAAGCCGCCTATTACATAGCCCGGCATTCGTCCTTTGATCGAGTGAAAATGTTCAAGAATATTGATTATGCCATTATGAGCGCAGCCTGTTATTAATAGGGTTTTCCCGTCTTCCTCTACCACGAGGTTTTGTTCATGTGCAAAGGTATCATCTATCGTTTGTCCCTTATGCTCCTTGAGCAAACCACTGTTTGATTTTGGACGTGGCTCTCTTTGGATAATATTAGAGAATACTTGGATTCCACTGCTGATAAAGAAGCGGTCTGACGTAAGGATAATTTGTTTGTTTTGTTTCAGATCTTCATCAAGACCTATAAGATCAAATTCATCATTTTTACGCACAGCATAGTGTTTCTCAAAAGCGAGTCGATGTAAAAACACCTCAGCTTTTGTGTTTTCGTGCAGAAAACTTTTTAGCCCACCGCCATGATCATAGTGTCCATGCGAAATCACAAGAAAGTCAACATCAGCAATACTCACATCAAGCTTTTTTGCATTTTGAAGAAACAGCTCGCTTGCACCCACATCAAACAATATTTTATGTTTCTTTGTTTCTATATACAGGCTAAGGCCGTGCTCACTGCCAAAGTCTTTTGATATCGATGTGTTTTCAACCAAAGTTTTAATAAGCATGACTTTAGCCACCACCTTTTTCAAAGAGCAGATTCATTGTTTTGTGATAAACCTCTTTAACCACCGTCCCCGATGTGCAGTCGATGTCTACAATGGTTTGACCATTATTTATAGCTTTAACCGCACCTAAGTCAAAGGGTATCCTGCCAATAAAGGGCAGCCCTTGTTTTTTACAAAACTCTTCAATCTTCTCTGTGTTCTCAATGTTGGTATCGTATTTGTTGATACATACCGCTGTCTTTGTCCCGAATTTCGCTGCTGTTTTTATAACGCGCTCCATATCGCTGATACCTGATATGGAAGGCTCTGCGACTATCAAAACCATATCCACACCGCTAAGTGATGCGATGACAGGACAGCCTATTCCAGGAGATCCATCAATAATGGCCAGCTCAGTATCAACTGTTGCCGCCTTCATTTGCTTTTTCCCCTCAGTTACAAGCATTCCGGAGGTACCACTGCCCATTTGTAGTTGTGCTGTTGAAAACGCTTTTTCTCCATCGGAATACAGCATCAATTCCCCGGCTACTGCCGGTATCATAGTTATCGCTTCCACAGGACAAACATACTCGCAAACGCCGCAGCCTTCACACGCAAAGGGATCAACCTTATAGTGCGGCTCTACTTTGATCGCATTAAATCGGCAGTTTTGCCTACACTGATCGCATTCAATGCATAGCTCCAGATTTATCTCCGCTTTTGGCAGCCCATAATAGTCGGTTTTTGCAGGTTCAACTTTCCAACCGGTAATGAGGTGCAGGTTAGGAGCATCTACATCACAATCCGCATATGCCTTAGCATCAGCAAGCTTTATAAACGCACTTGCTATTGTCGTTTTTCCAGTGCCGCCTTTACCGCTAAGGATTAGTAGTTGTTTCATGCTGCACCTCCTTTGTCACCGTGTTAAGCAGAGAAGAAAACAGTTCTCGATACTTTTCATTTTTATTAACCGCAATTTCCGCATTTGAGTTCAATGTTCCGAGTTCATTGTCAAATGGAATCCTGCCTAAAATCTTAATATTTTTTTCTAAACAAAACTTCTCAGCAGGATTTTCTCCTTCCAAGCATTTGTTAAGAACCACCCCAAATGGCTTATTAAATAACTTGACCAGTTCGTATACCATGCCCAGGTTATGGACACCAAACAATGTCGGCTCAGCTACCAATACACAATAGTCCGCATCTTTGATGCTTTCCATTACGATACAGGCGCTTCCGGGAGGGCAGTCAATAAAAATCAGTTGATCTCCCTGAGGATTGTCCGCGTTAAGCAGCTTTTTTATGATAGGAATACCCGTAGCTTCACCAGTGTTCAATACTCCTGTCCATACCACCACTTCGCCAGAAACCCCTTTTTTAATTTTGCCAATAACCTTTGCTTTCTCTGTTAGTGCACTTTCAGGACAAACCAAGATGCAGCCACCGCAGGAGTGGCACACATCGTCAAAGACAATCAGTTTGTTTTTAATATAGGCAAGGGCGTTAAAGCTGCAAAATTCAACGCATTTTCGACATCCATTGCATAACTCATGATCAACTTTTGGAATCTTTACTGATATTTCTTCCACCTGAACCCCTTCAGGCTTAAAAAACAGATGTCCATTAGGCTCTTCTACATCACAGTCTATATATGTGGATGCTTTCGCTGCCGCAGCTAAATTCACCGATACCAGTGTTTTTCCTGTGCCGCCCTTGCCGCTTAGCACAGCTATTCTCATATTAATTGCCCCCGTGCCCGTGAAATCCGGCATGAAATTCATCCAGCAAAGGTAATTTCCCATCGATAAAAGCATCAATATTATCTTTGGCTGAACCGGTTATCGTTTTATAAATTTTGATTTCAGCGGGTTTTAGCACTTCAGCAGCATTTTCTCCTAAGCGGGGAGTGAGTAAAACATCTGCTTTGTTATCAACTATTATTTGTGCAGCTTTAATCCCTGCACCTCCTGTGCTTGCCGCTGCACTGTTGTCAATAAATATACTTTCCTTAGTTTCTACATCGTAAATAAGAAAATAGGGAGTACGTCCAAAGGATACACATACCTTCGACTCCAAGGTTTTCTCATCTACTGGAATTACTATTTTCATAAGAATCCTCCATTCTTTTACTCATTCAAATATATAATCAGTTACCTCAATCCTGCCTATTTGCAAAGCGTCTTCCATGCCTATGCCTATGGCAGCCACGACCGCAACCATTCCCTAATCCTTCACAAAGCCGGTATTCACCACCCTCAATCAATAGCACCTTTCCATTTACCAACGATTCAGCCAGTTTTTTTCTGGCTTCGATATAAATGCCTTGAACGGTGCTACGAGCAATGTTCATCTGCTTGGCACATTCTTCTTGAGTGAAGCCCTCCAAGTCGATAAGTCTTATGGTTTCATACTCATCTACAGTCATGTTTACATGGTTTTCTGCATCGGCAGGTAAATCAAGTGGCCCGAATCTATTGCTTTCAGGTAAACTGCATACTTTTCTCCACTTCATAGGTCTTGCCATAATCTATCACCTCCAATCCTAATCAGAAATAACCAGAGCGTCCTCCGGTTATCCCTGATGTCCATTATAGATCCTCTAATTGCTTATCAATAGCTTCGAGTTGATCTTGCAACATGGTTTTCTGTTCATTGAGTAGCTCTTTTTGTGTTTTTGAGGAGGTCTGGTTAACCGCAAAACCTCTACCAAAGCCACGACCGAAACCGCGTCTTCGAGCAAGTCCAAGACCTAATCCCATACCGGGACCAGCTCCATATTTGACTGCATTAGCACCTGTGCAAAAGCCTAAACCTCTTCCAGTCATTGATCCAGCGCCCATTGGACCGGTTCCATCTCTTCTTGGCATGCTATTCACCTCCTTATAGTTTGTGACATATGCCATTTATTCTTATTATACACCGTTTATGGCATATGTCAATAACTTTTTGAAATAATTAAAAAAGCTACTAATCTATACTTAAATATTTTAATAGGTTCTAATAATAAAGATTAGCAGGCCGGGTTTACAAAATAAAGAGCCAGCCTGCGCTTTTCGTCACATCCCCAAGATAGTCCACAGTATCATTGCAAAAGGATGGTGAACACTTCCAAACCTTGTATCGTTTTTTCCCTTTCGTTTACATTTAAATTGTTCAATCGATTTAACAGGTTTCGGTAGAAGCGGGATACATCAGAAAGTAGCTACCTAATACCGAAACATAGAGATCGGAAACCAACGCTATTCAGCAAAATTTGCCTTGACGCTATATTGCCTCCGTGTTATACTCAACTTGTTGAATATGACACGGAGGAGGAATTCATATGTCACTCAAGCATGGTTTGCTGGGACTCTTGAATTACGGTTCTATGACTGGCTATGAACTGGATAAGATTTTTAGGGATTCGCTTTCGTTTTTCTGGCAGGCAAAGACAAGCCAGATTTATCGCGAACTGGATACTATGGAGTGCCACGGCTGGCTGACCAGTGAGCGCATTATTCAGAATGACAAACCCAACAAGAGAGTATATACCATAACGGATAGCGGAAAAGAAGAACTTGGGAACTGGCTATCCATGCCGGAATCGGATATTGCTAATGCAATGCGTGTCAAAAGCGCATTTCTGATGCGTGTATTTTTCGCAGGAGAAACGAGTACGGAACAATCACTGGAAATGCTTCGAACATACCGTGAAAAATGCATGGAAGCTAGTAAGGGAATGAGTGCCGCCTATGATGCTATCTCTAAATATAGGACGGTTGTTGGCAACGATGAAAAATCAAAATACTGGAGAATAGCAGCACTTTATGGGGACGCATTTATCCATGCAGGTCTTACCTGGGCGGATAAAGCAATAGCTGTTTTAGAGGAGAAGTGAAATGATAAAGATCTTAGTTTTGAATGGTTCTCCCAAAAGTGGAAATAGCAACACCATGTACCTTACCCGCGCATTTTTGAACGGAGCCAAGTGGGCAGACGCTGAAATTATTGATGTGGCAAAAGCGAACGTCAAGGGCTGTTTGGGGTGCTTCGCCTGTTGGAATAAGACACCGGGAAAGTGTGTAATAAATGACGGAATGAGCGAGATCCTGATCAAATTGATTGCCGCTGATGTAGTTATTTGGTCTTTTCCACTGTACTATTTTGGTGTTCCAGGAGAGCTTAAAAATCTCATCGACCGGCAGCTTCCCCTCAGTCTGCCGTTTATGGCTGAGGGTACCGAGAGCGGGGGACATCCGATGCGTTATAAGGTAACCCATCAAAAGCACCTTGTTATTTCAACTTGCGGCTTTTGGACATCGAAAGGCAATTATGATGCTGTTATCCCCATGTTTGACCACTTTTGCGGAAAAGACAAATATACGACAGTCCTTTGCGGACAGGGAGAGCTCTTTAGTGTGCCAGAACTAAAAGGCCGCACAGATGCATATTTGGAAACCATCCGCCGTGCGGGGGCAGAGTATGCGGCCGGAGGGATTCGGGCCGAGACACAAGCAGAGCTTGCAGAGCCGTTATATCCACGCGATGTGTTTGAAAAAATGGCGGACGCTTCTTGGGGTATTGCCAAAGGTGAAGATGCGGGTGTGCCAGCAGATGAAAGCCATAGCTTTACAACACAGATGGCGGCTTTATACAGACCCGACGGTGTGGAGCGTGTACTGGAGTTTCATTATACTGATATTGATAGAACCTATCAGATTTTGCTGACAAAGCAAGGGTCAGAAGTAATAACAGAGAATTTCAAACCATATACCACAAGGATTGAAACACCGTACTCTCTTTGGCGCTCCATCTCCCGCAATGAAATTTCCGGAAAGGATGCGCTGTTTCAGCGTCTTTATAAAGTCATTGGCGATTTTAACCTCATGCTCAAATGGGATGAATTGTTCGGCACATCGGCTCCCCCAAAGGGAGCCGATGTAACCCCTTCGCGCAAAACCAACATGATGATTCTTCTCTTGCCATGGATTGCCATTTGGATAGCAATCGCAATAGATTCCATCGTTGGCAGTGCAGTAGGCATTGCCGTGGCGGCGCTTGTTCCGTTATTATGGCTTGCATTCCGTCCTGTTGTCTTTGAGCAAATCAGCGTCCCCATTGTGGCCGGGATTTCGTTGGCGGTTTTATTTGGTGCGAATACAAGGCTTATCGTTTCCGGCAGCTATTTGATCTTTGGACTGATATGGTTCATCGGCGCATTTACCAAAATACCGCTGACTGCCCATTACAGTGCGTCCGGCTACGGGGGAGAAAGCGCTTTTTCAAATCCACTTTTTATCAGTACAAACCGCATATTGACCGCCGCCTGGGGGGTGCTGTATCTCGTCACGCCCATTTGGACATATATTCTGATGGGCACTGGTCTTTCTCCCTACATAGGTCTAATCAATTCCATCTTACCTGCGCTGATGGGAGCTTTTACAGCATGGTTTCAGAGATGGTATCCGGCACGATATGCAAGAGGATAAGAGCTGTTGCATTAAGCCTTCGATACAATAGGTCTTGCTTGTCATATGCCCAAAATCGTCCAAATATAGAGTGGTGCCGTTAAGGTAAACACCAAACATGCAAATAAAATTGCCGGGGCACTCCACTCAAATTGACCATGTTTGCGATAATCAAAATATGCCATTCCTAGTTTAGCAAAGAAAAATACAGCTAAAATTAAATCTATTGCTGGAAAGACTACCTTATTTACCACAGTCTTAATTTGCCCTGAAGCTTCACGCCATGTACCCTCAATTGCTCCGGCTACATCCCCTGTACCGGCAGCAAAGACTGTTGTACAGAAAACCATGGAGAACAAAAGGACACAAATCAGCATCAAGATTCCTTTTTTATACCTTGTCATAGAGACCGCCTTCCTTCTTTATATATTTTCATTATAGTTTCTTTCCTCTTCAGGGTTTTAACGGAGCGACATGCCAGTCATCCCAAAGTGACCCTCGTATAGTCAGGCTGTCAGTCAGATTTGACGAAAGCATCCCGACCGGAGTCCAGCTATCAAGTACCCAGGTATTTACCTCATAGCTTCCATCCGGCATCCAAATCGGACTGAAATGTGTTCGGTTCTTGTAAGTTGAATAATCGTTTTTCTGAAACTCAAACCGAGCAGTGCTACCGCTTTGCATTCTCTCCAGCAGTCTCCAATAAGTGCCATAGTTAAACTCAGGAAAATAGCTTACAGCATTCTGCGGATTTGTTATAGCAGTAGACTGATTGCTTCTAACTGATGCAGATACCTCTTGGTTAATTCCATAGCCAGATTTCATTGTGCGGCCGTTAGCTGTAGGGTTTTTGCTATCGCAAAGGATGGTCATACTCGCAGAAAAAGAAGCATAATATCTGTTTAAATCAAACTCCCACCATCCATGATCGCACCAATACCCATCCTCGTCATCTCCGTGCCACACCCAATATGCCCTCCACCATGGGCTCCAAACTGTCCAGTCAACTCTTGTTTTTTCTACACGCTGCGGCACAGAGCTTTTCTGAAAGTTATCATTTCTATCATCAGCAACAGGATTAGGCGGGGGATTCTTATCCAAATCTACGATCTTGCAGTTTATGATGCTCTTATCAGTTCCGCCCGGACCCCTTACCGATACATGAATTACCATGTCCTGCTCGGTAGCCGGGGTTCTCCATTTTACCCAGGCAAGCTGACTGTCTCCACTTGGATAATAGACACTGCCTACATTATAGGTTGTTCCGTTTATGGTGAAGCTTACTCGAGTCGGATTATCGGGATCGGACTGACCTCCGCTTACCCTTACCGATGTGATTACCTCGGTATTTACCCTATATTCATAATCATAGGCAGAGACCACAGGAGCTTCTGTTTCTTCCTGAAAACGAACAATACCAAGACCGAGACTGGATTTAATATCCGCATTTGAGGCGGTACTGGTTTTACTGCCACTCCATGCCGGATAACCAAGATCCGAAACCTCCAGAAACATGGAAAGAGGCAAGTTTTTATGAGACAGAGATGTCATCCGTTTTCTTAGCAAGCCGCTTACCTGTTCATCATATAAGGCTGCTTCGGTAGCCGTTGTAGCAATCATCACACCCTCAAACTTGTAGAAGGCAAAGGGCTCGAGGAGTAGCTTGTAATCACCATTAATCAGCACATCATAATCCATACCTGTATGATTTGAAATTAATTTCACCGTATATTCCGAGCAAAAATACCTTTTTATGGCTTCAATATTGTTACTGCCGTTAGTGCTTACTATGCGCGGCATTGCTTGAGAAGGATTTATATATTGAAATGTTCCTTGATGTGGTGATAGACTTTGGCCACTGCTATAACTTAACTTACTAACCTTGCCAAAATGAACTATAGTTGAAGGGGGAATTTTGTTAGTAAGATCAATGGGATTTGTCACTAATGCATGATCACTGGCTCTTACCACAGTCACCCTTACACCATCGTTTCCCGGTGTCCATGAGTTGGTGCTTGTGCCATCGCCCATACCGCCACCGCCGCCGTCAATATTCCCATCCCCAACTGCAAAAGCTGGCAGAGGAGAACAGCATATCATAGCAAAACACAGGCAAATTGCTATTAATATTTTCTTCATTCAAACTCCTTTCTGCAATAAAAAATGCACCGCCTATGCAGTGCATTTTTATTGCTATATTTATTTACTCACCCATAATCCCCACTTGCTTATTAATATCTCCATCGCTTTCACCTGCGATTCTTTGATTCTCTCCGCTATTTTTAATCCACCCAAACCCCGGAAGGTAGATTTCACCTTTACTATTAACATCCCCTCCTTGAGGCTGATTATCACTCTTGGGCGGTGTGTTTGGCTTTTCTACCTTGTTATGCTCAACTGGTTTATCCTTTTCGGTGACCTTTTCGCCATTAGGCTTTTGGTCAGGATTTTTAAGCTGTTCATCAGTATATTCAGGTTTTATAGGATCAGGTTGAATGGTCTGCTCAATGCCTTTATCTACTCCGTTGGCATTATTGGGTTCCTTTTCGATTTCAATGGGCGGCACTTTAATGTCATTTTCTTTTTCTGTCATATCGGGGCTTTCAACTGCTACTTTTTGTGTTGTGCTATTTGGGTCAGGCAGATCCAAGTCATTTATAGGCGGTGCTTTAAACTGGCTCATGATTGCTACCAAAAGTACCGCACTAAGCACTAGCCCACCTGAAATAATCAGCCATTTCTTTACCTTTTCATTTATATTTTTCATAAGATTGTCCTCCTTGTCTATAATTTAATCCATTTTGTTAAGCCACACCCTACCACATGATAGTTCAAAAGTCTATCAATATTATAAAAAGCTTTTGAATACTCCATTAACATAGATTCTGTACTTAAAACCTTGGGGTATAACCGGCGCTGGTTTTCAATTTGATTTGCATAGGCGGCAGTAGCTTTCCCCCAAAGGATACCGGCACTTCCAGCATAATGGTGCTGTCAGCTTGAAACCGTGCCAAGCTTTGATCCCCTGTCGCAAAGGGTGCATTTTTAATATTTACAGAGAGTCCCCATATACGAAATTCCAATTTATCTTCCGAGGTACGCTTTTCATGATATCCGCTGCTTTGTCTGAGCCCAAGGATATTATCCAGTCTATTATATATATCGCCATAATCAAGACTTTCTTCAAAGTCAGATGCAATTGGCTGATAAGCTCCCGAATATCCTTCACGGACACCATGATATACATCATCGTAATTATCATTAACTGTCGAAATAACAGCGGCCTGCACGGCATCCCGAACACCTTGTGCTACAATCATCAGACGGAAATATTCCGAAATACCACTGAAAATCAAAACCAGAGATAAGGTGATGGCTATGATAAGGGGAAAGGATGCTGCTCTTTTATCTTTTATAATCCTTTTGATTTTTTCCATGTCACCACCTACTTCCAATAGACTTCTGATTTTCCTGCCGCATCTGAACGCAGGGTAATGGGAAAGGAGCCAAAGCCTGAAAACAATCCGATATTGGTCTGATAGGTAACTGTTACCCTTATTTCCTCGTTTAACTGTATCTTACCTGTCTTTGACCAAGTAACAGTAGGATAAAGCCCGGTCTTTTCAGATAGCATTTGCTCTCGGCGGGTGGTTTCAGTACCTACACGGCCTGCGATTTCTGCTTCTCGGATTAGCTCTACAGCAAAGGTATCTATCTGCTGTTTTTGGATATAGACAGGAAAGACCCTCACCGCAAGGGCAATAACCAGCATGGCACAGATTACCAGAATGCAAATGTCAATGTAACCCTCGGCTCGTCTGTTTTTTAGAATGTATTTAGTTCTTCTAAGCATAACACCGCCCTCCTAAAACATCCCGCCAAGGGAATGGATAATTTCATAGATAATAATTGCCATGTATGTCATCAGGAAACACATAAGCATGGCAAACGAGAATACACGGATTTTAGGCGGTATCTTCATGGCCTGTGCTTTTAACCTTTGCAGCTCCAGCTGTTTCATGTCATGGGAGAGCATTTGAAAATACATGGCGCTGTCATCCCCTCGCAGCACTCCAATAAGGCCACGGGTAATGTCTGAAAGCATAGGAGAATTAAACCTTGCTTCAAAGCGTGTGAGAGCGGCTTCATAAGAAGATGAACGCATATCAGCAGTTAAAATATCCAACTCAGCGGCAAAGTCCTCTCCTGCATTTTTCTTGAAGCTTTCCAACATAGACAATACATCCCGGCTGGCTTTCAGCTCCTGGGTGATGGTCGCCACAAACCTTGGCAGCTCCTGCTCAATCTTATTTCTTTTTACAGACAGTGCCTCATCTGCCTTGCGAATCTCCTTAAAATAGATAAGAATGGCAAGAAACAATACGATAGGAGTTATAAGGGGCAGCACCACAAGGCAGGGAATAACCGCCAAGGCAACAGCTGCAGATTTAACAATAGCCATTGCTGTAAAGAGTTCCGGTGTTTCCGAAAAACCTGCAGCTGACAGCACATTAGCCATGCGGCTTTTTTTATACTCGTCCATTGGAATGTATTTTGACAGCTTTACCGCTGCTGAATGCAGCAAAGTATCAATGGCTTTGGGCTTGGATTTTGCCTGTTTTCCTGCCAACAGCATTGCTTTTTCCGTAGCAAGAGTAGGCAGTTTTAGCAGGTCGGCGGCAATAAAAAAGAGTCCTAATCCAAGAAGGACTCCGAATAAAAGTATATAGATTGTCATCGGCTACCTCCTGTATTCAATAGGCTGAGTCAGTTTAATCACAAAGGCCGTAGAAATAAAAATCACTGCGGCACAGATAGTAAAAATAATCTGCCCCAAGGGAGTGTGCATCAAGGTATGATACCAGTCTTTGTTCAGGAAATATAAGAGGGGAATGTTTCCCACTACCAAAAGCTGCATGATAATAAATTCTTTACGGGGTTCAAACACCATGTTCTCCAGTTCTCCATTGACTACACGCATATCGCTAAGCTTGGTCACAATGGGTGTTAGAGTTGTTTTCAGACTCCTATCATGCTGGCAGGCTATGATTGCATCGCACCACTCCCGAAACACAGCGTTATCTATTTGTTCCTTTAGATCGAGTAGAACGGCTGTCACATCAGGATTTACCAGCTTAACACTTGATACAAATCCGCGAAAAACATTTAGTACCGGCTGATTAAGATAAGGAATATTTTCCTCCACCGCCGTCAGGATATCCTCATTTCTAAGATAGGCGGTGGTAATAATACTAAGTGCTGTTTCAAGCTCTGCTGCAATGTCCTTTTTGAAATGGCCAGCCGTAAGCTTTACCCACCAAAGAGGCAGAAACATACAACCTGCAGCCATAACAGGGACTAAAAAGATGTTTCCCATCATAATAGCGATAGAAGCACCAATGCAAAAGAACAGCAAAGCAGCTCCGCAAATCATGGGAAACTTTGCCGTTCTTCCGGTTACTTTAAGAATAGCCTGTACTTCAGCAATCTCTCGGCGCAGATAGGATTTCTTTTTACGGCGGGTACTTTCATTGATCTCATCACGAAGGGATCTGGGCTTATCAGTAAGTTTTGCAAATATGGTGTTCGTGAACTCCATAGGTGATAGGTTTAGCAAAATAAAAAAACCTGCAATCATTCCGATACAGGCAACAAGCAAAATGGTTATCATGCAGTTTTTACCCCCTCCCTTAAAGCAATGATGATTGGCTGGGGCATACCATTTTCCAGAAGCCTTTTAGCTAGACTCTCTGAAATAGTATTCACCTGCCTATGGTGTCCTTCAATGATGAAATTACCTTCCTCCATACGGTTTTCCTCTATAACATACTGAAACAGCGGACGAAAATGCCTTGTTCCGTCAGGCAGGATTTCACATTCCTGTATTTCCATCATTCGGCGCTGCTTATTTTCCAGCTGCTTGCAAAATACTACGATTGGATATGCTTCTGTCACATAATCCATAAGAGTGGCATCGCTCATATCTACGGCACGCTTACATAGGGATACCATACGGCGATAGGTTGCCTCACAGGAGTTGGAGTGGATGGTGGTAAGCACAGCTACACCTGTCCTTGCTGCTTCTTGAGCGGCATTAGCTTCAGCTCCGCGCATCTCACCGACTACCACAATATCCGGGTTAAAACGAAGAGCCATGTCTAAAAGAGCAATTTGATCCACACGCTGCCGCTCATTATCGGAATCACGGGTGAGGGTATGAATGACTGAATTTGTTACCTTGCCATCCTTTTCTCGTACCAAGGCAAGCTCACGAGAGCCATTTTCAATGGTATAAATACGCTTGTTATCGGGAATGGTTGTCAGTATCCACCCGGCAACAGTGGTTTTACCGCTGGAGGTAGCCCCTGCCACACACACGGAAATGCCATAGCGGACACATAGGGATAAAAAGTCCAGCATGGGTTCAGTAGCAGTGCCGCTATTTACAAAATCCCCTTTTTGCATTGACTGAGGATTTACTATACGAATGGATGCTGCTACACCCACATCCTCATCCACAATGGGACTTTTTAATACTGCGATACGAATATTTTTAGATAGATGTCCCAGTACAATAGGGCTTGCGTTGTCCAGCACCATACCGCTGATATGAAGCATGCGGCGAATCACATTGACTGCATGTTCAGGACTGTCAAAGCGTTCTGTAAGTTTTACGGTGCGGCCATCGCTGTATTGCACTTCGATATCTCTCCAGCTGTTGATGTCGATTTCTTCAATGCCTGTACCGAAGATATATTTAGTTAAAAAACCAAACTCAGCCATTTCAGTATAGAGTGCATCAGCAAGGGCATCTCCGCTTATACCGTTTACTAATATACGGTTATCCTGCAGATATTTGGTTATATATCGTTTCATCTGTACCTTGGCATCGGAGCGATTACCTGTAATGAGAGTGCTATAATTTTCTGAAATATATTCCTGTACATCGCTTAATACTGAGGAAAAGTCTTTGCCCTCGCTTTCCGGTGCAAAGAATAGTGCATGAGCTCGAGATATGCTTTTTAAATCAATGAGGCCATTTTCAGATTGCCTTTGTTCTTCTTTAGTAGCAACGACATTTTTATTTTTAGCAGACATCAAAACACCTCCTTGACGATTTTTTCAATTTCTTTTCTAAACTGGCGGCTATCCTTAAGGGATAAATCTGCGAGGAGATTCCCGGCAAGATATTGCTGTTCCAACTCCTGTGAATAATTAAGGGTAAAAGCAGAAGACCCCAGTGCATGCACTGTCTGATCCTGCGCCTGCTGCGGCTTGACATTCGCAGAAACCTTATACTGCTTATCTGCATCCCATTTGCTGTCACGAAGAAGAGTCAGCTGGCTTGATAGATAGCTGATGGATTTTAAATCTGCATTGGCAAGGCGCAGAACGCTGTCGGCTTCCATGAGTGCTAATGCTGACAGGATGTCATTTGCAATATAGCTGCTGCAATCCACCACGATAAAAGGAGCGATTCTTCGAAGTTCACAAAGAAGCTCTTTTGCCTGCACCTCTGAATAAGGCGGGTAGGTATATTCATTTTCGCCTTTTTTCATGGCTAAAATTGTGAGATAGCTGTTCTTTTTTAGTGTCACAAGATTGTGCTTTATTAAAGGCTCTGTCACATGGGTAGCGGCAAGGACACTGCCAAGAGAATGCTCGCTTTCAATCTCAGAGGGCGGACAGATACAAGGCAGCATCGGAGCAGTCATATCGCATAGCAGTAGCACCACGTTTTTCTTTTTATCTGCAAGATATTTTGCAATTTTTACGGCAGTCACGGTTTTGCCGCTGCCCGGACTGCCCCAAACAGCAAGGATGCCACCTTGCAATACTTCTTCAGCAGCCGGTTCCTCACTCCGTACAGAGCGGGAAAAGATGCCTTTCTTTTTAATGTTCATTTATTCAGTCACCTCATTCTTAACAGGCTGTTCAGGCTTTGATTCCAAATCTGCCGATTTCTGTTCCTCTGTATCATTCTTTTTTTCCGTGGGATACAAGGCCTCGTTAATTTCATCCTGTACTTCAATAAACTTGGCAGTGTTTGCTGGTGTACCACGGTACACAAGAGAGAGGTGAAGTTTTCCGTCTGCCTCAAGTTCTGCCAGTACCTTGCTTTGTTCAGAAGATACAAGCAAGGTTACCGTAGAAGGTAGCTCCCTTTCATCATCATTGGACTTTATTTCTCCTGTATTGGCATCATAGCCGCTGGGAGCAGTTACGCTGATAATTTCTACATATTTAAGTTCCGCAGGGATAACGGTTGAGCCCTGTTTCTTGTAATCAGGAGCAATAACAGACACTATATCTCCGCTTTGCAGTTTACCTGACAGTCCGTTTGCAAAGTTTTTAATGGTAACAGACATGGCCTGCTTACTCCCATCTAAATTATAAAGATAAGCATTTTCAGCAGCCGGTATATCGGACAGCTTGGTATTTAGAATATAGTCACCGATAGAAAGATCCGCTTTTGCGTATTTCCCTATCACGGTATCTTTTTGCCTGATAACATTCTCGGGTAGGCCAAATCCGCCGACTTCGGCAATCTGCACCATATCCTTGGTTATCTCATCACCGGCTTTAATCTCCTTTGTCACCCTAACAATTTCAGTTTTCTGACTGACTGTTTTATTAAACAGCGGTGTCACACCGAAACAGATGAGCAAAGACAGTAAAATACAGATTACGCCCAGCACGGTGCGGTTTTTCAGTAAATTCATGAACAGTTCCTCCTTGATATTTAATTATGGATATTAAATAAATCCACCAAATTTTAAAATGTATGCCGGCAGGAAGCCTACGACTAATATAGGCAGCAAGGGCATTTCCATATGGACATTCCATAGTTTCTTTTTACGGTGAAGATGATTCGATGCTATTTTCCATATGCATATTCCTATGGGTAGCGGTAAAGCCACGGCAAATGCCCAGATGGAAGCATCTATGCCCAAAACTGAGCAGGCAGCGGCAATGAATTTAACATCGCCTCCGCCCATATGCTTTTCATCAATCCATGCAGCAATAAAAAATGGGATGGAAAGCAGTGCCCCTAAAAAGTTGACGGGGCTGAAGTTAATCAGCCCCGTCAAAAATATTAGGATACAGATGCTGTCGGGAATCATTCTTTTCTTTAAATCCCATCCGGCAGCTGCTATAAGGAGGCTACAAAAAAGCACCCCCTGAAGGATGCCGTTAGCCTGCATAGTTAAACATTTCTTTGATTCGCTGAACCAAGGTCGGAAGCACAGTACCCTCCAGCAAGGCATAAAGTCCTGCAAGGAGCAGAGCCCCAAGCACAACGGCAATCAGAATCTTAACTGCTGTGTCAATATAGCCTTCCGCACGATTACTGACAAGCACTGCTTGGCTTCTCATTTTAAAAATCTGCAATTTTGCAGGCAAGGACTGGATGCCGGTGTTCATATAGTTTGCGGTATGGGCGATCCTTTTTTTCATATTGATAATGAATTCTTTCATCGTGATAATCTCCTTTATATTTCAATTTTTGTGGACGGTTTTGCTTACTCAAAATGATAAGTTACCGAATAGGTGATATTGCTCTTGTTATACATGCAGTTGTGATTCGTATAATAGTAAAACTCCAGCTGAGTATATACACCTGCACCAAGGGTACGGCTGAATGTAATGCCGTTTGAAGTAGTGCCGTAGTCCAGTTGATCCCACTGTCCTGTAAGTTTATTTAAGCCTCGCACTCTGCCAAAGTCGGAACCGCTGTGACCGGAAACAGGCGGAACTGTGAATGTGTATTCGGTGATGGTAGCACCCTCAAGACCGTTTTCTAAAATTACCGAATCCGGACCTGTGAGTGTCATACCACCGCTGCCATTGTTGTCAGCAACAAAGAACACAATTGCTGCCCACGGTGACTCAGCCCCTGCTGCATCCACAGCCTTCACTCGAATCAGGTTTCTTCCCAAAGGATAGGCTTGTGTTTCGGCATTTCTGTTTTCCCAAACAAGGGTTACTGTATCACCATCGGGGTCTGAGCTTGTGGCTGTGATGGTAACAGGGGTTCCAGGTGCTACACTGTTGCCGCTTGGCGTTCTGGTGATAACCGGCGTTGTAGGAGCGGAGTTTGCAATGGTAAAGGTCTTAGATGCCCATTCCGAATATAGCCCCGTGCTGTCTTTGGCACGAACACGGATTGTATGGGTGCCTACGGCATAGTAGTTATCTGCGGTTTTGTTTTCCCATTCCAAGATGGTTGAATCGCCATCAGCATCATTTGCGTTAGCCGTGATATTTACAAAAAACTTGCCGTCTTTAGCGGTTCTGGTAGGTGTTGCTGTCAGTGCTACCGTAGGGGCTGAACTTGTGATGGTGAAGCTTTTTTCCGTCCAAGCAGAATATTCTCCCGCAATGTCCTTTGCCCTGACACGGATTGTGTGGGTGCCTGGGGTATAGTAGCCGTCGGCTGATATTCCATCGTATTCCAAGGTCACTGCATCCCCATCAGGATCAGTGGCATTAGCTTTAATATCCACAAAGAATTTACCGTCCTTTACAGTTCTGGAAGGAGTTGCCTCCACCGTTGGTGCATCGGGAGGGGTGTTTGTAACGGTAATACTTTCGGAATGACTGATGGTTCGTCCGGCACTGTCGGTAATAGCTGCAGTCAGTACAAACTCTCCCACATCGTGGATGAAAATGCTGCCGCCGTTGTTATCAAGAATACCTCGAAAAATAGTCTCTGCGCCGTCCTTTTGTAGCTTCCACACTGCGGTATAGCCGTCAATATGCTGGGCATCCTTAATGGCTATGGTGAAGCTTGTTCCATAGTGGATTGTTTCGGGTATGGTGAATGCATATTCCATCACCGGCAAAATATTTACCCTCTGGCTGTTAGAATAGCTGCGGCCGAGATAGTCGGTCATGGCAGCGGTAAGGACATATTCTCCGTGAGACTTAAAGTTGATTTTGCCGCCTTGGGCATTAAGATTGCCACTAAATGCTTCACTTAATGAAATGTTCTTACCGTCTTTTCTTACTGTCCATTCCACCGGAAGCACATTGTTGTTTCCGAAGGTGCGTAGATCAATGGTCGTATCGGTATAGGCAAGCTCCGGAAGTTCAAATCCGATTGTCAGTACGGGTAAGACTTCACACTTGCCGCCCGGTTCAAATAAGAATACCCTGCCTGTTTCATCGGTGAGCCTTGCCACTAACTCATAGATACCGGCTCGTTTGAACCTGATAGTACCGCCGTTATTAGCAAGACAGCCGTCTATAAAGGTGTTCCAATCCTGAAAACCATAGGTGTTATCCACCAGCCATTCAATGGAAAGACCATCCAGATTAGCGGAATTGGTATTGACTACAATATCAGTATCGGTGTGTGCGTACCTTGGCAGACTAAAGCTTACAGTTGGCACAGGATATACATTGAAGCTTTGTTCATAGCTATAACTTCTGCCACCTTCATCGGTAAACTCTGCCTTTAAAAAGTAGCTGCCCTTTTCCTTAAATTGCAGACTACCTCCCGTATTACTGAGTGCACCTATGGCCGCATCAGATAGAGCAATTTCTTTTCCGTCACGAGTTAATGACCAAGCGGCGATATCACTGCCAATTTCATTAAAGACTGCCTCCACCGTAACGCTTTTATCCGTATGGAAGATTTCGGGCAAATAAAACCCGGCTGAGCCAACAGGATATACCGTGATCGTGGCCGTATCGGCAAACACCCTGCCCGTTATATCGGTGACAGAGGCTGTCAGGGTATACACGCCTTTTTCCTTGAAGCGAACACTGCCTTTAGTGAGATTCCCTTCTATAAATGTACTGATATTGGCAGGTTCACCGTTTCGACTCAGAGTGAAGGCTATGGTTAAGCCGTCTGCTTCCTTGGTTTCTGTCTGCATAGCAATGGTTTTGTCTGTATGGGAAACAGCAGGCAATTCAAGCTTTACTTCTGAAACAGGGTAGACATTGATGGTATCGGAGGCATTAACTGTTTTGCCAAGTCCGTCAGTGATAGCAGCGTTCAATACATAATTACCTTTTTCTTTGAACATCACTGTGCCGCCTTGGGAGTTTAGCTCCCCTAAGATACCTTCCGTGATATCTATAGCTGTGCCGTCTTTTTCCAGTAACCAAACCACTTCATTAATTCCAAGGTTTTCAGTTGAAAGCTCTACGGCAACAGCTGTATCGGTGTGTGCTGTCTCAGGCAATTTGAAACCTGCTGAAACCACCGGATAAATTTCAATAGCCTGCTCATGACTTGCCGTAACACCACGACTGTTTTTAACAGTTGCGGTAAGGGTGAAATTACCGGCTTGTAAAAACTGCACTTTTCCGCCATCTGCCGTCAGCTCACCTTTGATAACATCTGTTAGCTCCATAGGGACACCATCTCTTTGAACTGTCCACAAGATGCTACTGACATAGCGGCTGTTTGGCTTTATTTCAATTTCATCGGTTGTGTAGGCAGTTTCCGGCAAAAGAAAGGAAAACTGAGGTGTCGGTACATAGGAAGAGCCGCCGCTGCCTGAAGATTTTTCCTCTGGTTCTGTAACAGACGGTTTTTCCGGTTCTTCATTTTTAATCTGTTCCTTAGCCTTTTCTGTATCCACCAGCATCTCAAAGGCTTCACCACGAGTTGCGTTCTTATCGGGGCGAACTGTGCCGTCCGGATATCCATCTATAATGTGGTAATGCTTGCCGGTACAGATGTATGCCTTTTGTTCCTCGTTAAGCTGGCTCTCATCTAAGAATCCAAGCATACAGGGACAGGAGGGATCATGATTTTCCTTGCCCATAGCCCTCACCAGCATACGGATCATTTCCATTCGGGTGATAGGTTCATCAGGCAAAAACTTATTGCTAAAATCACCTTTTTGAATAATGCCTGCAATGACAAGAGCCTCTACATCCGATTCGGACCAATGCCCTGGAATGTCAGTAAAGTGGATTGTGATATCCTTGTCTGTGGACTTTGGCAGTTCCATTGTCCTTGCTATCAAAGTTGCAAACTCTGCCCTTGTAATAATATTGTCGGGGTGTACCAGACCATCGGGATAGCCTGCAATTACACCTTTTTCCGCAAGGATATTTATAGCTTCCTCTGCCCAATGCCCTTTGGCATCTTCAAAGTACCGATGGGCTGCATAGGCACTTCCTGCAAATAGCGAAAGCACTACACAGAGTATCAGCAAAAAGCTGGTAGGTCTTTTTATCTTTGTACTCATTGACATCCCCCTTACATTCCGGCCATCTGCTGGCTTTGTTCTTGTTTTGGAGCTTCTTGCACCTGTTCCTTGGACTGCTTTTGTGCCATCGTCTGCTCATAGGCAGAAAGCACTGCTTTATCAAAGGCTTGCTTTGCCTCCTTCGTGCAGGGAAAGCAGATGTCTTTGTATTCTCCGTTTTGCCCTTTATATTGGGGCATGGATACAAACAGGCCTTTTGTACCCTCTAAAATGCGGACTTTAGATACGGCAAAAAATCCGTTGATATTGACCGATGCATTGGCTTTCAGTGTACCGTCTGTTTTCACAGGATAAATGCGCACATTAAACTGCATCGGGTTTTCTTGCGGCAGCTCCTGCTTAGTGGCTGCTTGTGCTGCTGTTTTTGGCATAACTTATTCCTCCTAAAATGATTGTGACATGGACTCTGCCATGCCCTTGATTTGACCATCTTCTTCAAAAGCAATCTGCTTAAATCCGAAACGGTCGCAGTAATGATATTCACTACCTTCCTCGTCATATAGTTCCACCACATCGGACATAGACAGCGAATGCCCCCTATATCCGGGAGGATGATTTATATTGCAGCGGGTGTAAATAGCTTCAAGGTCGTTTGTTTCAAGCTGTCCATCATACACGATGCCGTAATGTTCCGGAGAAAGCTCCCCATACTGGCTTAACATTTCATCTAAGCAGATGAATTTCATATGCACATCCGTTTCAGGCTTAAGCTGCCAGATACGAACACTTTTCAGCGGTGCAGCACCCTCCATACTGCCTGTGAACTGTTCCCCGGCAAGAAGCCGTTCCATGACACCATCTGTCCACTTCGGAACTAATCCTTTCTTTTGCAGCCAACTTTCCAGTTCTTCATTTTGAAAGATAGAGTCCATAATGGCATTTTTTTTATTGACGTATCCGGCAGGATTGCCGTAGTAAAAAACGACACCGCCTTTCTTTGTAATACCTTGCATTTTCATCACCTGCCTTTAATCTAAAGCTGCTCCCGGAAAGTTAAAGCGTTTCTTATCATTAACTATTAAAAATTTCTCCCTGCCCGTAGACAACTTCCTCCAGCATGATAAGTTCATCTAGCTTAGCAAGGCAGATACCGGCCGAAGCAAGAATTGCAACTATGCCGGGAGACACGTCGGTAATATCTTCTTGGATATCTGCTTCTACAACAGTAATTTCGCCGCGATCCTTATCGGCATAGGCTTCTAACTTGGCATCTATCGGGATACCGGCTTCCTCCAGGACATAGTCGGGAACACGAACATCTCCGCTTCCATCCAGCAAGCTCTGGCAAAGTTCACACTGAGCTACCCATTTTTCTGGGGTATTATGACAGCTCGTAGCTTCACAATCACTTTTGTTATCTGAATCTTCACATGGTTGTAAATCTCCGCAGTTATTGCAAAAACCACAGGCCTGTGCCAGTATCACTGTAAAGTCGGAAGCAAGTGTGCTTAGGATATTTATTACCTTTGTAAGTTCCAGCACTGTCATTTTGCCGTCTAAAATCACACAGACATTTTCACCAGTTACGACATCAAGTACCTCAGCATCAGCAAGGGATGTTCCCTCCAGCATTTCGTCAAGGATATCTTTTTCTGCTATTTTCTCGCTTTGATTTTTCTTCATAGATATATTCCTCCATTAAATTATTGCCCTTAGATTGAAACTGTCTTATTCCTCATCCGATGTAAAACCGGGCGCTCTTATATCGAACAGATTCATCTGTGCCGGGATGCTTAAGCCTCGCTCCTGCATATCGTAATTAGCTATGAGAATTTCAGGAAACTGGGAACCCCCGTCATAACGCTGTTTGATATTATTGATGCGGGTATAAGCATCAATTTGAATACCCGGTGCATTGTAGAGTTCTCTGATAAATTCACAATCATTGTAGGAAAGCAGGAATTTACCTTGGGCTTTCATCAGAGAATCCCTTAAACGAATGTGGTCTTTTTCTGTAAATCCGTCCTCCCCGACATTTTTGTAATAGCCTTCAGTTTCAAAATACGGCGGGTCGCAATAGAAAAAACTCACTGGGCGATCATACTGCCTGATGAGCTTTTCAAAGTCCTTGTTTTCAATCACCACCTTCGCAAGCCTGCGATGTGCCTGCTCTATCAGCGGAAAATTGCTCCAAATATCGTGGGGCTGGCTGCCGAAACTGGTTAGCCCCGAAGCATAGCTATAGCGAATTTGCTGATAGAACCATGCCGCTTTTTGTACATCGGAGACAGGGCTGTCACGGGCAAGACAGTTTTTTATATAGTCAAAATCTTCTCTGGAGTTGAGGCAATACCGCAGTGCATCCATCAGCTCATTTGGTTTTTCCCTTACACAGCGATAAAGGTTGACCAGCAGGCTATTATAATCGTTGTATACTTCAAAATCATTACCGGGATTTTTATGAAAGAGTATCCAACCCGCACCGCCGAACACTTCGATATAGCGTTCGTAGTATAGGGGAAAAAGACTTACAATCAATTCACGAAGTGACTTTTTCCCGCCTATCCAGGACATGAAGCTATTCAGAGTCCTCACCCCCCTCCATAAAGGGCAGGCGGGTCTGTGCCTTGTCAAAATTTGAAAGAGAGCGGTTCAATCCACGAATAGCGGCACTGATACCGGCAATCCTGCGCCTCATATGACGGATGGTGGCTCGCAGTTCGCTTTCAGTTTTTGCATAGTAATAGCCGCTTTGGTCGCTGGCAATGGGGGTTGCTTCACGGCGCAGGATATTGATAATGTCTCGGAGTTCCTTGCCATTTACACAAAATAACTTCTCAAGCTCTCGGCTTAGGATTGCATTTTCCTTACCGAGATGATGGGCTTTGAGATATTCTGCAAGCTGGTCTTTGTCCATTCTTGCCTCCTTTCCGACCGCTTGCCCGAAAGAAAAACAAGATAGAGTAAAAAAAGCAAGACCGCTTTCTTTGGGGAAAACGGCCTTGTTTTTTTGATTGATATATGAAAAACACCGGATGTTATACCGGTGTCGTTTCGTTTTTATTTACTTACTGATAGATGAGCTTTCTTAATTTAAAGTAAAAAACATTACTGAGTTGAAATTTAGTAATGCCTTTTGGTCATTATTCATATAGGTTTATAATTTCAAGGTTTTCTCTTTCTGCCATGCGGACAGTCTGTGCTGTGCCGCTTCTGGCTTGCCCGTTCCAGTAACATATAATCCTATTGCTGCGTTCTACCATATACTGATTTCGATGAGCATAACATCGGCTGTTGTAATTGGTATTTAAGATAATAACATCATCGCATTTAGGCATGATTTCATAATATAGTTCATGATCTGAAAGCGAGTACCTCACTGCCTGTTCTTCAAAGGGGATTACGGCAATCAGCCGAATATACCGTGGATTGTTAAAGTCAATCACTGTTTTCTTTTTAATCACTTCCTCCGCTGCCATAAGGTCCCACCCGTAGGCACCTCCAAATAAAAAGGTGTTGTAGCCATCTTGTATTGCTTTTTCAATTTCCTCTGACAGCTTTATTCTCAAATGTTTCAAGGCATCTCCTTTTGGAAGCTTTTCACTTCGATGCCCGGTAAAGCATACTGTTTTTTCTCTGATAAGTCTCCGGTTCACATTTCATCCTCCAGTCATATTGCTCATTTTGCATATAGATATACTCCATACACAGTATAAGCAACATGACTGTCACAGTCAACTTATAGGAATATACTTTATATTGATAATATCCATATTTGGAAGGAGTGATATTTATAGAACGTTTAAAACAGCTAAGGGAAGCTAAAAACCTGACACAGCTTCGCCTTGCAATGGAGCTTAATGTGTCGCAGGAAACCATCAGCGGCTACGAGATCGGAAAAGCGGTACCGCCTGCGGAAATGCTTGTGAAGCTCGCTGATACCCTTGATACTTCGGTGGACTATATTCTTGGCAGAACCAACATAAAATCCACGCTTCGGGCTTCTGAACTAAGTGAGCAGGAGGCGGAAATACTTACAATCCTACGCAAACAGCCGGAGGATAAAAGAATTTTTGTTTTTGATTTGATAAAGGGACTTGAAAAATAGGGAAGCGGCAGGGTGTTTTGCATCTTGCCGTTTTTCCTATTTCATCGTTAAACCCATGCCTTGTTCTTCTTCCGGTTCAATAACTGAAAAGCTGTCCTCGCCAACAATAACACCAAGACTGCGCCCATTTTCGAAGTTGCAGTGCAGAGTACCGATATCGTCCACAAAATCTACTATCCCTTCAATACCAGGTGGAATTGGTGCATAGGGATCGGACATAGATTCCATACGTATTTTAGTACCAGGTGGATATTTTTCTTTAATTCTTTCAACCTTTTGTCTTGTAGGAAATCCATTCATTTCACATACCTCCAAACTTCATTTCATATTTTTGTTCTGTAATTCCCATTTCTTCAGCGGTTTTCAGGCTCCAATCATGAGAGTTCCAAAGACTTACATATACATCCTTGCCGTTACACTTAATTTCACGCTGCTCGAGGCCTTCTCCAAAGCCGTCAGAGCATTGACCCTCGATAGCTTCCTTAATTTTTATAAGCTCTCCTTGATTTAAGGGTGCATTAAGAGTAAGAACTGCAACTCCCATTAACTCCCCGTCAATTACTGCTACATCAAACAGATACTTTTGTACTTTTGCATTTACCGTATCCGGTTCATCATAGTAATCCATCATGCCCCGCTTTTCGCTATCCAAGCGATGGTTGATAACGGCAGTTCGGATTTCATCTTCGAATTCCACAAGTTCTTCAGGATACACATCTATTTCATAATCTACCTGATATAAATCCCCATAGTCATTTTCATCCTGATAGGTAACAGCCCTAAGAGGCATATACAGTTTAAGCTCCTGCGGTTCGTGCAGCTCTTTAATTTTAAGCCCGATATTTTTATTCAAAATTCCCTGCATTTCCAGGTCATATCCGTGGTAAAGTAGATAACCTTTTGAAGTAAATGCCCCGGTTTCTCTGCCGATTTTATCTTTGCCATATGCATTGAAATCAATATAATCTTCGAGATTATCGTCATATTCGAAGCGGCCGCTTTCACAAATCATATATTTGCCGTATTTCTCTGAAGTATGAATGTCGGGAAAACTTTCAAACTCATACATACAGCCTGCCAGTGTTTTTAGTTCCCCTGCTTTAGTGATTTTTACAAAGGCTGCAAGTTCAGATAAAGATATAACCTCACGCTGTCCCATCTCCTTAAAAATTTTGGCAAATTGGTTGAGGGCATATAGGTCTGACTGATCTTTAACTACCATATCAGCAAGGTTATCAGGGATATTGTGTTCTTCTACCTGCCAGTGGCTTTCTTCAAGACTCTTTGCGCCTAATCGCTCTAAAGCCTTGTTCATCTCGCTCTGCTCCATAGGCAGATAAAGATATTCGCTACGATTTTGAGCACTCAGGAGCAGTGTAATGGGAGTATTCTCATATTGGTAATAGGGAAAGTTTTTGCCGTCATAGGTCTGTACAGTTTGATTGCTGTTTCTATATACCACTCCATATGGTGTTATCACAGGATTAGGGTTTTTTGCAATCATGCTTTCAAAGTATTTTCGTCCGTCAAGGCTCGCTAATTCCTCTGTACTGACTGCCATTTGCTCCGTTAGGTACATCTGCCTGCCTACGGCATTTAAGTCGCTAAAATCGGCTACAAGGCTGTAACAATGGGTATTAAAGCTGAGGTTAATAAGTTCCGTCATTGTTTCAGCTTTTTCGGCATAGGCAGCTGCATAAAAGGTTGCAAGCTCCTTTTGATCGAAGCTGTCTAATCGCTTCATTAGGAAGTTTAGCTCATCAAGATTTACTGTTTTATCAGAGAGCAGGGTCGACAATCTTTTTCATCGTTATGGACGGTACCAATTTTAATTACGGTTTTTGCACTGTTGCCAATACTGAGACTGTTGCATAAAACCTGCAGTTCTTTTTCCCCACTGGGAAAGGTAAGGTTTTGATAATTGTTTTCGTGCATACATTGAATCATTGCTCGCATAATTTTTTCCTCCTTCGATTGATTTTTTGCATACCGGTTCTTAGGCAATCTCCTTCACGGCTATAACATAAAAAGCCGTGGGATGCATAAGGGCATTCTCCACAGCTTTTAAAGGGACCAACAAGGCGAGGGGGCGGATCAGGCTTGCCGGTACTTGTAAGGCATTCAGAATCGTAACAGGCAAATTTTCTATTTCGTTTGTATTTTACAAGCATATCGTGTCCTTTCTGAAAACAAAAAAAGAGCAGTCAAATCAAGGAATACATCCTTAAATTCGACCGCTCTTTATGTTTACATATTTTATTTTATTTTGGGCAGCTATTGAAAAAGGTACCGCCCATTATTTATCTTACCTCTGGATATGGAGAATTAAAAAAGCACTGACTCCCTTATTGGAAACCGGTGCCTTATACTCAACTTTCAGCGTGTATCTATCGAAAAATTCTTTCGTGTTAGTTCAAATCCCTCAATTATTAAAAGATAGAGGTATGACATCCACGAAAATGAACTTCCTTTTGATGGGCTTTTTCGGTGTAAAAAACCCCTAAAATGGTTGATGTCATGGGCTTTTCAACCCATGACATCCATAATTACCATTAGATATGGTGCCGGTGGCCGGACTCGAACCGGCACGCCTTGCGGCACTTGATTTTGAGTCAAGCACGTCTACCAATTCCATCACACCGGCATATGACGGGGATCCTCCGTCCGATCCCGTTTTGCGCTTTCTGAGTATATCTCAAACGCGCGCGTATTTCAAGAGCAAATCTCAGAGACGTTTACCCGGATCAGATGCCCGGGAAAATCGCCCTCAAAACAGCATGCCGCCGCCGCGCATCCGGGGATCTCATCATATACCCTGCAGCGGACATTCCCCACCGGGGAGATGATTCCCCCATGCTCCCGCCGGAAGCGCATTTTTCGCAGATCGCCCGTTCCGGTCAGCTTGAAAAG
>Ga0334898_1000792_pt1 | contig 43466 bp, 44 predicted proteins | sample GraSluR3_MG_10_FD_207228 | JGI IMG/M metagenome (GOLD analysis project Ga0334898, IMG submission 207228) | Sludge microbial communities from methane-producing bioreactor in Wageningen University, Netherlands - Granular Sludge_3_08-R3 | ecosystem: Engineered > Bioreactor > Anaerobic >... | reverse complement strand
TTTGGATTGTTCTCATTGTACACGCTCAACACCTCTTTATTCTCTTTCCTTACTATTTCTACATTAATTCACATTCTCCTTTAAAACTAAAAAAGCTGTTGACATTTTTTTGTCAACAGCCTCAGAGCTGATTAATAATCAGCTCTGTTTTTTTATACAAGATTATATAATTTTAAAGCAGTAGTAATTCATTAAACATAATAGAATAATATGGTTCTTAATAATTTGTTATATAATAGTTATATTTTTGTGGATATTTTGGCAAAGGTGTATAAAAAATTACAAAATAAGGTTGAAAAATGATCATAATTCCATTAGAATAGTTTTTGCAAAATTGGTACAAACAGTAACTTTTGACAGGAGGTTGTTCATTGAATGTACTAATATTTGATAACGAAGATAATTATGGTCAAAGGCTTGCAAACTTACTAGTAGCAGTAGCAAATGATGAAATTGATGTTTATGTAAGCAAAAGTATTGAGGAAATTAAGAACTGCAGTTTTCAAAAAAAGTATGACTTGATGTTATTAAGTGAAAACGTTTGGCAAACATATGCAAAAAGTAATGATGATAGTAATGTCATAATTCTTAAAGGTTCAGTATTAACTGATGTAGATCAAAATGACAGAACAATATATAAGTATCAGAATGCCCACAAAATTTATAAGAAAATGATGGAGATATTCTTAGCAAATAACCCTAAGAAAGTATCCATAGAGAACAGTAATTTAGCAGAGTTAGTATTAGTGTATTCCCCAATTGGTGGGAGTGGTAAGACAACTATTTCTAATGCATTAGCTGAAACACTATCAAAAGCTGGATATAGGGTGTTGCTAACAAGCTTTGAAAATTATCCATCATGTTCAGAGAATAAGAAAGGAGATTTAACTGAACTTTTAAAATCAATTCATCTAGGAGAGCCTATAAATGTAAAATTGAGATCTATGATTAAAAAAGCAAAGTATGGTTCTTATAACTATATCTCTACTGTTGGTGATCCTAAAGATCTTCTAATTGCAAATACTACAGACATTATTAGTTTAGTAAAAGAGTTTAGAAACTGTGATATTGCAGAATATATCATAATTGACTCAAATAGTGCTAGTGATGCATGGTTAGAAGAATTGCTAGAGGAAGTAGATAAGGTGGTTTTAGTAATACTAGAAAATAGGTTTGCGACAGAGAAGTTCTTGGCATTTAAAAAGCATACGAGTTTCCATAAACATTTCTTAGATAAAACTACTTTTATACTAAACAAAGCCAAAGAAATCAATGTTAAGACTGATTTGATTAGGGTACCAGTTATGGATGGTGCAAATTGCAATGAAGTTATAAGTGAGATAATGCGATCAGTAAATTTATCACAAATAGTATGAAAACATATTTATTCAACGAAACAAAGAAAGTTCTTAGAAAAAAGATAGAGGTATTTGATTTACAAGATCATGAACTAAGAAAAGTAATATCAAATAGCCTTGCAAAAATAATCAAGCAAGAAGAAATTAGCAATTTAGACTATAAGTTCGTAGCAGAAATCGAGAAAGATGTCTTTAATTCAATAAGAGGTTTTGGAATATTAGATAAAATCAAAGAATTTAAAGATGTGAACGAGATTATGATAAATGGCACTAAGAATGTTTTTTATGAACAACATGGCAAAATTCTAGAATTTAAAGACTATCAGTTATCACAAAATGAGTTAAGTGAAATTATTAGCAGAATAGCAAGTAAAACTGCAAAGTCTATAAACACAGCAAATCCTATAATGGATACTAAGCTAGCAGATGGATCAAGGATAAATGTTGTATTACCACCACTCTCACTAGACGGACCGATTATCACTATGCGAATCTTTAATAAAAAAGTTATTAGTATTAAAGAAGCAATAAGTCTTAAAACAATAACAAAAGAAGCTGCTGACTTTATAATTGATTTAGTTAGAAAGAAGTACAACATCATTATAGCAGGCTCTACGAGTAGTGGAAAAACGACATTCTTGAACATGTTATCAGAGTTCATACCAGATTATGAAAGAATAATTACAATAGAGGATACTGCTGAGCTAACTCTTAAAAACAAAAAAAATCTAGTGAGATTAGAAACAAGAAAAACGAGTAATGAAGAATTAAATATTACAATAAGAGATTTAATTAGAAATGCCCTAAGAATGAGGCCAGACAGGATAATTGTAGGCGAAGTTCGCGGAGTCGAAGCGATAGATATGCTACAAGCGATGAATACAGGGCATGATGGGTCTATATCAACGATTCATGCAAATTCATGCTATGATGCAATCAATCGTTTAGAGATGCTAGTTTTGAGTGATCAAACAAATTATCCAATAGAGTTTGTTCAAAAACAAATAACTTCTGCAATTGACATAATAATTCACCTTAGAAAGTCCCAGAGTAATATTAGGCAAGTCGTAGAGGTAAGTGAGCTAGTTTCATGCCATAACAAGCAATATTTATTAAATCCAATTTACGTTATTGATGATCTTAGGAATACTATCGGATTAAAGAGAGTGGGAGAGTTAAAAGCAAAAAAATGATATATAAAGAAGTTGATTATTCAGTAATGGAAGGCAGAGATGCGAATATTTTATTGTCTTCTTTAGTAATTGATATGCTTTTTTCTTCTATAATTTACATTTTCTATAACTCAAATATAGTAAGTATGCTAAGCATGGCTATTTTTTTCAAACCAATTAAGAGATATTACACACAGCATATTATAAGAAGGAGAAAGGAAATTTTAGAGTTGCAGTTTTTTGAATATCTATCAATATTAAAATCTAATTTACAAGTAGGAGAAAACTTTCTAGAGTCTAATAAGAAAGCAAAAGAATCTTTAAAGCAAAACTTTGAAAAAAATAATTTTATGAGAAATGAAATTGAAATACTTTTATTAAAGAACAATAATGGTATTTCAATAAAAGATGCATTTGCAAGTTTTGCAAAAAGAAGTGATCTGAAAAGTATACAAAGTTTTAGTAAGCTTTATACTATTGCTGCTACGCGAACAAATAGAATTGAAGAACTAGTTCAAGAAACCATAGATATGATGCAAGAAGCATTTGACAAGGATAAAGAAATTAACACCTTGATCTTAGAGAAGAAAATAGAACTATATATCTTAACTGTATTGCCGGTATTTCTTATATTATTCTTTAGGTTATTTAGTCCAGTATATTATCAAACACTCTACTCAAGTATTTTTGGGAGAATAGTGATAACAATTTCACTTGCGTTATTTGCACTAGCCCAAATTCTAGCAAGAAAAATTATAGGTAGAATATGTGATTACTAATTATTACTTTTTTTCAGCTATTAATGCTATATGCACTTTGCTTCTACTCTTTTGTATTTATCGTTTTGATGATACTAACCTAGAAAACTATATAGCGTCATTAAAAATATATAATGATACAAAAGCCAAAATTAAGACTAACCTAAATAATAAGAATGTACATGTAATAAAGAAGATGAAAGTCCTTACTTTATTGGAGCAGTTAATTACTTATTTTGAGGCTACCCTATATTCATTTTTTGTGACAAAAGAAAGTTTCGTAACTTATACAGTATTATCTCACATTAAAAACTTTGCAGCATGTTTTGTTGGTGATATGAGTGCATGGGTAGCTGCTAAGATTATTTTAGCAAAAATATTATCTAAAATATGCTTTGGGTTTTTGATTTTATCAGCAATAGCTTTATACTTACTAAAATATATGGACTATTTACGCACTTGGATTTTTTTTCTTTTAGGAATTATGATTCTTGGGTTTTTATGCTACTTGCCGGTAGATAATATTAAGCATGAATTAAAGATAAATCAAAAGTCTATTAATAGAGATCTTCCAGATATAACTATAAAACTAATTATGTTACTAAATGCAGGATTAAACTTGCAAGATAGTTTATCAGAAGTTATACCTCAATTAAGTATTCCAGCAAAAAAAATCCTTAATCAGTATAAAAATCAGCTAATGTTTGGTAATGCAATTACAAACATAAACCTACAGCAAAGAAACAGCATAATCACGAAAGATTTTCATAAGTTGTTAAATATATTAGAGCAATGCAGTTTGGTTGGAGAAATGCATTTGCAAAAGCAATTAAAGAGTTTTTACAGAGATCTCAAGAGTAATAGAATACTAGAGATGAAGCAAAAAGGACAAATCGGGAGTTCCCAACTACTTGTTCCCTTACTTTTAATATTTATAGGAATAATGTTTTTGGTACTAACACCTGTTTTTATGAGTTTTATTTAGGAGGTTAAAGTTGAATAAGGTATTTGAGAAAATTGGTCAGTTTATTAATGATGAAAAAGGAGTATCGCCTATAGTTGCTTCAGTATTAATAATCTTAATAGCAGTTATGTTAGCGGTATTAGTCTCAGACGGACTAAAAGTGTGGATAGAAGAGTTATTTGAGCAATTTAGAAATCAAACAGGCAATATTAGATGAATCAAAGAGGGAATGTTATTATTGAGTTTGCGATAATATTGCCTTTAGCTATTTTGATAATTTTATCTATTATCTACTTAGCTATAGAGAGAGTTGATTTAATAAAAGCTAAGACAAACTTAATGAGTAACATAAGTGATGAAAAGGACAACACATTAAAAACTGAAATTATAAAAGAAGAGCTATTATTACTAAAAGAAGATATTACTGAGATAGAGTTGTTAAATAAGAGTGTAGACGCAAGAATAACTTTGAGGAATATTGCTTTAGTAAAAGAATTATTAGATGAGTCTAATATGCTGGAAAACTTATATGATTATATTGTTTATTTAGGGTCATCTCATGAATAGAAATGGTTTTGTTACGGTTTTTTTATCAACTCTGATACTACCGTGCATTCTGCTAGTGACTGTTCTTATTGAAGTTTCTTCTTATTATGAGCATAAAGCTTATATAGCAGGTTTAAGCGATTTAACTGCTAATACAGCAATGTCATTTTATGAGAGATATTTATTCAATAATTATGGGTTACTATGTTTTGATAGTATGAGCGTTAATGATGAGGTTAATAAAACTATAGAATCTAACTTATTTAAAGATAAGATTCAGATAGAACAGATTAAAACAAATGTGCCAAGTGACTTGGAAATAAGAAACCTTGATTTAATAAAAGAGCAAATTATTAGTTATCAAATACCTAGAACTATATATAGTGCTATAGAAGAAATAGTGCCTTTTGTCAAAAGCTTTACTGATGAAGATTCCAGTATTGAGCAAAAACTAGTTGAAATCTCTCAGATATATGAAGAAGTACTTTCAGATTATATTCTTTTAGATGAAAAAGTTAAAGAGCTCAGTGAAATGGATAAAGCCTTCTTTAATGATTATTCATTAATAAGAGATGAAAGAGAAACTGCTATATTTAACATGATGTTGTATTTACAACAAAGAGAATATATAGAAATCCAAGACGAAGTTGAAGGGTTACTTGATAAAATAAGAACAGAATCAATTAGGCTTATCTATGAAAAGGACAAAGCTTATCAAAACGCAATAAGTATCTATGATACTTATAATCAAGTAGATGATATTTTAATAAGACTGTCTTTGAGTAAGGATCGGATAGATGAACATTCTAATGAATTATATAATAATGAATTAAAACATGAATATAATTATGATGAGGCAAATAAGATTTTTAGTCTTTTAGATTTAGAAAGATTAAAAGACAAAACCTATAAGAACATAATTATAGCTAAAGAGATGATGGAGGAAATAAATAAGCATAGCTTTAAGCTTATTAACAATAGTAAAGTAATAACATTTAGATATCAAGACTTATCAAATATTACCTATGAAGAAGTTGCTAAGAATATAGAAAAGGGTACTAAGCTTCATCATTCAGATAGCAAAGATATCAAGCTAATTGATTTGGGCTTACATATTGAAGAATTAACTCAAGTACGAGAAGAGATAGATATTATTAATGATATTACTACTATTAAGGAGTCTTTTTCCTCTGAGGTTGACATGGTTGAAGTTTCTATTAAAGGATTAAATGATTCTCTAGTTTCAAATAGAAGTGTATATAGTAAGAACAACGACTTAAAGAACTTATTAACTAAGTTCATATTTATTGATTACTTAAGCGATAGGTGCACTCATTACCTAAGCAATGATAACAAGGTGTTTTTTGAAAAGTCAGAACTTGAATATCTGCTAGTTGGTCAAGAGGCTAATGTGAAAAATATCGAAGGGGCTAAAAACAGAATTTTAGCACTAAGAACAGTATTGAACCTGAGCTATATTATTACTAATGATACTTTAAGAGAAACTATTTCGACGCTAACTGATAGTCTTGGAATAATCAATCCTATTCTGAAACCTATTGCTACAATAGCAATTTCTACTACTATTGCATTTGTAGAAAGCTTTTTAGATTATAAAGAGTTAATAGAAAGCAAAAGGGTTCCAATTTTTAAAGACAGCTCAAGTTGGAAACTCAGCAAAGAGAATATAGTTTCATTAATAACTGAAGGTGTTCTTGGTGTTAAGAATCAAAGTGATGAAGGTTTATTATATGATCAGTATATAATAGGTCTTATGTTAATAGTAAACGAAGAGGTTCTACTCAAGAGATTATTAGATTTGATTGAGTTAAACTATAATTATAACTATCAAAACACAAGAGAAATTACGAATTTGGATACCAAATTTTCTAAGTTCAGTTTTGGGATTACTGTAGATATAAAAGCAGAATATCTCTTTAGTAAAACAAACAACTTAATTAAGATTCCTGTTAATAGCACTGAAATATATGAGTACTAATAAAGGCTTTATATCAATAGAAGCATCTATAGCAATATTTATTTTCGTCATTTTTTTAGTGTCATATATGTCAATAATTGACATACAAAGAATTGATGCATATATGCAGTATAGTGTAACACAAAGTGCTTTATCTCTTTCGCACATGTCATATATCCTAGAAGAGCTTAATTTAGTAGAACATATACTGGATATGCCTGATTTAGACTTAGGTATTTTGCTTGAAAATGTAATAAATGCTTCATCTCAATTTATAGATTCTGGCACAGAATTTTCACTTACAAATCAATTAGTCAATTTAATAAGCTTTAGTGAACTTAATGTTAATGCAGGATTTGAAGATGAAGAGTTGCTTGAGTATTTAGGCTCAAATAGTGAAGATGTTTTAGAATTTGTTTTTTATCAGACTTTTCAATTTATATTAAATCAAAAAAGTGAAAACTTTGTATCTCTAGCAATAAATAAATACTTGAATAAATTAAATATAAGAAATCCTTTTATAAGTATTGCCCAAGTTGACTTATCTGATAGCAAGTTGTTCTCTAAAGATTATTCAATAAAAATATCTATGGATTACTCATTAGTTTTAGATTTGCCAATTTTTAGTAGAATAGAGATGCCCAGAACAGTTTATGCTGAAACACGTGCATGGCTTGGCAATGTAAAAGCATCTGAAAATGAAGATAGTCAAGAAAGCATTTGGATGAGCAATGATTATTGGTATAGGGGAAAGTATATTATTGCCCAGGAAATTAAAAAAGAAAGTTATGAAGTAGTATCAGTGTCTGGTCTACATGCTGCTAATATTGATGGAGAGAAGCTTGATGTATATAGGATGTTTTCATATGACTGCTTTCGTCCTAGCAATACTGCTCATAGGTTTAGCAGAACACTGAAAGAACATGGAGAAGCAGTTATAAAAAAGTTGGATGGACTGAAAACAATTGAGCTTAAGAAAGGCGACTTGACTGATAAGGTTAGTTTAGTTGAATATGATATTGCTTTTAATGTGAGAGTTGTTCTCCCTAGCAATACTACAGAAGAAACGTATGATGAATTTAGATATATTTCACATGAAATTGGAGATGCTCTTGGAATGCAAGTAACTTTAATAAAAGGCTATGGAGATTCAATACGTGATTAATAGAAAGACTATAAGATTAGTATTTGTGTCTTTAATTATTATGAAGTATTACATTGCTTCATTATTAGAATTAGATTTTCATTTTTTGCTAGCTTTTACTCTGGTGTTAATTTCAGTTATAGACATAATAACTAAGAAGATACCTAATTGTATGTTAATCTTATTAGCTACTGAAAGTATGTATTTTAGAAATGAGATAGATTGGATATTAGTAACAATAATTTTGATCGTATTTTTTGTTATATACAGTTTTACAAGTAATATTTTTTATGCAGGAGACTTAAAGTTGTTAGCAGTAACAGCTATACATTTAGATGAGAAAGTTTTTCTAATAATGGTTTTAGCAGGGGTTTTATCATTTTTTTATATGGTTGTTGCAAAGAAAAAGGCAGTACCTTTTTCTCCATTTATTTTACTTGCGTATTTGTTTGTGTGGAGGTGGTAAATAGATCATTACTAGTACTTTTAAGAAAATTCTTGTTACATTTTTATGTGTTATCTTGACCTTTAACTTATATAATTGTGCAACCTTAAAAAGAAGATTAGAGAATAATCAATTAGATCTTTTTGAAAAAGCTAATAACGAAATCTCAAAGAAAGTATATTCTAGAGCTATTAATTATCTATTAGAAGCCCTTAAAATAGAGGCGAAATATCAAGAAGAAGTGTTGTTAGCACTAGTTAAATGCTATCTTGAAAACAATCAAGAAATAAAAGCACAAAACACTATAGAAGATTATATAAATAATAAATTTGTAGGACAAGATACGTTTTTGTTGTATGCAGACTTATTATGTGAAAGAGGAGAGTATCAGAAGGCCCTCTCTTTACTTGTCAATAAAGAGAGAGCTCTTGATTCAAAAGGAATTGAAAAGAAAAATATGCTATATTACGCATATGATATTATAGACTTGTTCAGTAATGAAGTTGTAATCGGGAAAAAGTATTTTAGTATAAAGGAAGGAATATCCTGGGGATACTATAATAGAAATAATTCTCTAATGATTAAAGATGAATATGAAAGTATAACTCCATTTTTAGAAAAACAAGCTATTGTAATCAAAGATAATATGGCATACCTAATCGACACTAATGGTGTAATTATAAGTGGGTCAGGATTTAAAGTAGAAAAGATACTTCCATATTCACAAGGTAGAGCTGGAGTTAAAGTTAATAGTGAATATGTTTATGTTGACCATAATTTTAGAACAACTAAGCAAACTTATTTAGATCTTGGAACTTATGCAGATGGATATGCTGCTTTTAAAGATTCTAATGGATGGGGAATTAGAGATATAGATGGTAAAGTTATTGTTTCTGGATGTGAAGAAATATTGTTTGATGAATTCAAAAGGTCTACTGTTAATATGAGGGTATTTATAAAGAATAATAATACTATTACTTTGTATGATTTAGAAAGAAAAAAAGAAATTACAGAATTTGTTGATGCAAAAGCATTTATTGATAGAGAAGGATATGCTGCTGTCAAATTCAATACTCTGTGGGGATTCATAGATAGTAACGGTGAGACTATGATAAAAGCTAAATGGGAACAAGCTAAATCATTTTCATGTGGACTAGCAGCAGTACGTGTTCATAATAAATGGGGATTTATCGATGAGTCTGGTTCACTTGTAATAATGCCAAAATTTGATGAAGTAAGCAGTTTTATAGAAGGCGTATCAAAAGTAAGAATAGGCGATATAGAAAGTCTTCTAATACTAAAAAGATACAAACCAGAACAAACTTTTTGGAGATAAAGGGGTGAAGAATATATCTGTGAACTTGTTTAATATTACTGAAGAGAATGATCAATATATTCATCTAAGCTTAAGCCAAAGAGATATTGATAATGTTTCTCTTAAAACACTAGAGCATGACAAACTTAATCATGCAATTGATATATCAAGTGTTAATTCTAAAGATGTTGTTTTACTCAAATATCACATATCGGAGTATGAGAGATTAAGTAAAATGTCAGATAGAATAACACTAGATCAGTTTCTTAAGTTGATGAGTTCATTTTTGAATGTCTTGTGCAATTGTCATTATTGGTTTTTAAACTATAGAAATTTTATTTTTAATAGAGAATATGTTTTTATAAACAAGCAAGATATGCAACTTAAGCTATTGTATTGTCCTTGCAACATAATAGAAGATAACCATGATTATAAGCAATTAATACTACAATTATTGAATTTTCTTACTAATGATTACATGGACATTAAAGTAGAAATCTTAAGCGCTATGGTTGAAGATGAAATTAGTCCTTATAAATTGAGCGGTTTGATAAAAAGATTAAGTAATAAGGTTAATAAAAAAGACACACATTATGAAGAGACTGTAATAGACAAAAAGTCAGTTCAATTATGTGCGGATAAACCACAAATACAAGAGAGAAAAGGCTTGCTAAAATGGTTATTTAGAAAAGAAGATAAGGAGACAAGTGAGAGAAAACCTCCTTACAAAAAAGAGAATGATTTCTTCCAAAAATTGAGTCGTAATTTGCCTGAAGAAGTTTTTTTTCTAGAGCTTGTTAGGAATGAAACTTCAAAAAAATTACCACGGCTTATTGAGTTAGATTTGTCCAGCGGAGCAATTACTCTAGGGAGAAATGTTAAAGGAGCACGTATAATAGAAAAATCGTACATGTTCAGTAGCAACATTAAAGAAATTAGTCCAAGCCATTGTGTAATAGAAAGAGTAAATCGCACTATTTACCTTTCTGATATGCACTCTGAAGATGGAACATATTTAAATGGAATAAAACTTCAACCTGAAAAGAAGTATGAGCTAAACATTGGTGATAAAGTCAATATATCAAGAAAAGTACAATATGAAGCGAACATAAAATATTGAATGTGGAGGGTATAATGAGCAAGTATCGGCGATTAAAAGATTATTTATATCAGTGTGATGAAGGAATAAAGAGATTAACATTTTCAGAAGTTGAAAAAATTGTAGGCTTTGAGTTGCCATGTTCTGCATATTTATATAGAGCTTGGTGGGCTAACTCATCGCACAATGGTCTTAGAGTGTGGGTTCCAATTGGTTGGTATGTGTCAACAGTTGACTTTGATAGTAAGTATGTAGAGTTTGAGAGAAGAACAAATTTTGTTAGTGAGAATGAAATTAATATAATCGATGCTAATACAGCATTAGATCTATTGCACAAATTGCATGAATTATCTCAACTTAATGTAATTGATGAGAAGACGTACAGGTTGAAGCGAGAAATATTGTTAGATAAAATAGAATAAGGCTTGTAAAGAGTATCACAGGATGATATAATACGAAAAATTAAATAAATTTACTTATCCAGAGTGGTGGAGGGACTGGCCCTATGAAACCCAGCAACCTGCAATTATGCGTGGTGCTAAATCCTGCATTTCCTAGGAAATGAAAGATAAGCTTTATGGAACGATAAAACTGCTTTCTTTTTTGGGAAGCAGTTTTTTTAATTTAAATAATCGGAGGTGAATGTATGAGTGTAAAAGTAGTTAAATTTGGAGGTTCTTCAATAGCAGATGTTAGCTGTATTAGACAAGCTGCTCAAATAGTGAGTGAACAATCAAAAAAGACAAAAGTGATTGTTGTTTTATCCGCACAAAAAGGTATGACGGATTACTTATATGGAAAGGCATTAGAAGTTAGTAGTATGCCCGATAAGAGAGAAATGGATGTTCTTTTATCTGCAGGAGAGGTAATTTCTATAGCACTCTTTACAATGCATTTAAAGGAGAGAAAAGTAAAGGTTAAATCTCTTACTGCAAGTCAAGCTGGGATATTTACTAATAGAGAATACACAAAAGCAAAGATTAAGAGTATTGATATTATAAGAATTGAATCTGAACTTAAACAAAATGATGTATTAATAATAGCTGGATTCCAAGGAGTAACTGCCAAAAATGATATTACAACGTTAGGTAGGGGCGGCTCAGATATAACGGCAGTGGCTATAGCCAAAGCACTATGTGCAAAGGAAGTAGACATATATTCAGATGTAGATGGTATATATAGTATGGATCCAAACATGAATGCAAACGCAATTTTGATCAGTAGTGTCTCTTATGAGGAAATGCTTGAGCTATCAGGTTCAGGTGCTAAAGTGTTAAACAATAGATGTGTTGAAATTGCAGCGAAAGAAAGAATCACTATAAACTTATATTCAACTTTTACAAAACTAAAAGGCACAAGTATAACAAAGGAGAAACATATGATAGAGGGAGTTAAGGTAACGTCAATTACAAAAAAAGATAACTTAGTTGTATGCAGATATGAGCTTGATGACTCTCAAACTAGTATAGAAAAAGTTCTAGGAGAATTAAGCAAGGCTAGAATTAGCATAGATTTGTTTACGTATGATGCAAAGACATTGCACATAGTTTTTGAAAAGGATGAAAGGACACAGATAAAAGAAATAAATGCAAGGCTTGGTGTAAGAGAGAAAAGCATTAAGTTGTTCAATAATCTTTCAAGGGTGTCGGTAATTGGTTATGGATTAAAAAAACAACCAGGCATAGCTTTTCAGGTAGTAAGCATTATTAAGAATAATAATGTTGATATAGAGTTAGTATCTTGTTCAGAGACTAATATTTCATGCTTTATAAAACGAGATAAAGCAGATGAATTAATAAACAGCTTACATGAAGAACTTATAGAGAAACAGGAGGATTAAAATGGCTAAAACATATAGTGAAATAAATGAAAGAATTAGACAAGGCGAGGTTGTGGTTTGTACAGTTGAAGAAACAATAGAATTAGTTGAGCAAATTGGCTTTGATCAAGCTTATGATAAGGTAGACATAGTCACTACTGCTACATTTGGGCCTATGTGTTCAAGTGGAGTTTTCTTAAATTTTGGGCATAGTGATCCTCCAATAAGGATGAGTGAAACATACATTAACGATGTGCAAGGATATGCAGGTATAGCTGCTGTGGACACATATGTAGGAGTTACACAGGAGTCAAGGCATAATCATAAATATGGCGGCGCCCATGTCATCAAAGATTTGATTGATGGCAAGACACTTTTGCTAGAGGGGAAATCTAAAGGTAGCGATTGTTATCCAACTAAACATATTAAAAGAGAATTTACTTTGAATGACTTAAACGAAGCATATTTCTTTAATCCAAGAAATGCATATCAAAACTATAGTGCAGCAATTAATACATCTAGCAAAGATATTTTCACCTATATGGGACGATTAAAAGCAAATGGAGCAAATATTAATTATAGTACAACAGGACAAAACAGCCCCTTGTTAAATGATCCTAGTTTTAAAGTGATAGGAATAGGTACAAGAATTTATTTTGCAGGGGCACAAGGTTATGTCTCATGGTATGGTACACAATTTAATAGCAATAGGGAGTTAAACGAAGATGGCATACCAAAAAAGCCAGCAGGTACAATAGCGACTATTGCTGATTTGAAAAGTGTTAAATCAGAGTACATTAAACCTATTTACCTTAAAGGTTATGGAATATCTCTAAGTATAGGAATTGCAGTTCCTATACCCATTCTGGATAAAGATATTCTTAAATCAGTACTTTTAAGTGATGCACATATCACAACTGAAATAATTGATTATAGCAAGAACCCTAAAGAATCAATACATGAGGTTACATATCAAGAACTAAGCTCCGGCTATGTGCAAATAGATGGCAAAAAAGTTAAAGCTACTAATATATCTAATATTAAACAAGCTGATAAATTAGGAAAAGAGCTTAAACAAGAAATTAAACAAGGCAGATTCTTTTTACATGAACCAATTGAAAAGTTTACTCTAGGTAAAGCTGTAAAAAATATGGTGGCAGAATAGAATGTATCAAGAGAGAGTGTATAGAAATAAGATTAAAAATAATGAAGACTTAATAGCTTTTAATGTTACAGAGTTAGAAAGCGATATGCTAATACTAGCAGACGCAAACTTGGAAACCATCGCAAAAGAAGCAGTGAGGAAAGTAAGACTTGAAATTACTAAATACATCAATCAAAGGCCAGAGTTTTTGCATAGTCTAAAACCTATAAAATATGATCAAAGTGCTGCAAGAATTATAAGAGAAATGATAGAGTATAGTTCTATATTTAATGTAGGACCTATGGCAACTGTTGCAGGAGCAGTTTCTCAGTATGTAGGCAACGCTTTATTAAAACATTCAAAAGAGGTAATTATTGAAAATGGTGGAGATTTATTTGTTAACACTCACAAAGAGCGTGTACTTAGTATTTTTACAGAAGATATAGTTCTTAAAGACAAACTCAAAATTATAGTAGGTCAGGAAAGTCAAATTGGCATCTGTACCTCATCAGGCAAGTTAGGTCATTCAAAGAGTTTTGGCAATAGTGATGCTGTAGTTGTAAAAGCAAAGAACTCAATAGTAGCAGATGCAGCCGCTACTGCATTTGCTAATCAAGTTAAAAATAATGGTGATATAAAAAAAGTATTACTATCAGCTAAGAAGAATGAGTTTGTAGAGGGAGTAGTTATAGTGATTGATGGCAAACTAGGAGTATGGGGCAACATAAGATTTATGGAGGAGAAAAGGAATGCTTATTAAGAATATATACAGAGAAGAGAAAATAGTTGTGTCATTTGAGGTCTTTCCGCCAAAAAGAGAGGAAAACTTTGTATCAGTTGAAAAAACTGCTCAGCAACTAGCAGAATTAAATCCAAGTTTCATTAGTGTTACCTATGGTGCAGCAGGAGAGCAAGAGAGTACAGATTATACCATAAGGTTAGCTGAAAATATTAAACACAAAAACAATATAGAAGCATTAGTTCATTTAACATGTGTCAATTCAACAAAGCAACAGATAGAATATAATATTAATAGAATTAAAGATAAAGGTTTAACAAACATTCTTGCTTTAAGGGGTGATAAAGTCAATAATAAAGTAGGAGATTTTTTATATGCAAAAGACTTAATAAGTCTTATAAAAAATGAAAAACTTTGTATTGGCGCTGCATGCCATCCAGAGGGTCACATAGAGACACCAAGTAAAGCTCTGAATTTATTGTATTTAAAGCAGAAAGTTGACCAAGGAGCAGACTTTTTGATAAGCCAGCTTTTCTTTGAGAATGAGAGATTCTTTGAATTCTTTCTTGAAGCTAAACAGTTAGGAATTGATATACCAATTTCTGCAGGTATAATGCCTGTTATTAACACTAGGCAGATAAGAAAAATTACTAAACTTTGTGGAGCAGTAGTTCCAAAAAAATTTGAAAGAATAATGAACAAGTATCAAGATAATGAAATAGCATTAAGGGATGCTGGGATAGCTTATGCTACAGAACAGATTATAGATCTGTTGTCTTTCGGGGTCGAGGGTATTCACCTGTATGTTATGAATCGACCTGATGTTGCAAAGAAGCTATTTGAGAATATTAACTCTATAGTGAAGGAACTAAAATCAAGGGGAGAATAGCTTGAATGAACTAATCAAAGAAGCAGCTAGATATTTAGGTTATAAAAAGGGTAGTGATCTCAGTGATATAGGTACAGTATTAGAGAGAATGCTTATAGAAATTGAGGATCTTTCAAACCCGAAATATTTCTTTAGAATATTACCACTAACAGATTTAAAGCCTAAAGAAATTAAAGGATATGAAATTGTATTGCCAGGCAAAGATATTAATAATCATCTACATAATTCGCAAATGATAGCTATAATGGCGGTAACGCTAGGCATGAATGTCGACAAAAAAATCAAAGAATTGCAATATACGGATTTGAGTAAAGCAATGATTTATGATGCGTGTGCAAGCGCATTTATAGAACAAATTTGCGATAGGGTTGAGGTAGAAATAGTTAAGTATGCTTCACAAATAAGTCTAGGAAAGACCTCAAGATTCAGTCCTGGATATGGAGATTTCCCTTTGGAGTTTCAGAGAGAAATAGACATTATACTAAATCTTAGTAAGAATGTAGGCATCTTTGTAAGCAAAAGTAATATTCTAGTTCCAAGAAAATCTGTGACAGCAGTAATTGGATTGGGGAAAGATCAAGATGCTATTCATTGTACATATTGTAATAAGCTTTGTGAGATGAGAAAAGCAGAGTATCGGGGGTATAGAAATTGATAAGAGACATAATCAACAAACAGTATGTTCTTCTTGATGGTAGTATGGGGACAATGTTACAAGAGCAAAAAGTTATTAAGAATGAGCTGCCGTCATTAGTGTGTAATACAGACTTAGAGCGCGTCGTGTCTATACATAAGGGGTATTTAGATGCAGGAGCGAAAATTATAACATCAAATACTTTTAGCATTAATAGTAAAAAGCTAGGATCAAAAGTGCTACTAGAAAAAACAATAATTAATGCAATAAAAGCTGCTAAAATGGCAGCATCAGACTATGAAGATGTTTACGTTGCCTATAATGTAGGGCCTTTAGGAGAGATGCTTAAACCGTATGGTACATTATCATTTGATAAGGCATATCTGCTTTATCAAGAGCAAGTAAAGATTGCTATTAGTCAAGGAGTCGACTTATTTATAGTTGAGACTTTTTCTGATCTTCTTGAAATTAAAGCAGCAATTCTAGCTATTAAAGAACATTCAGAACTACCCATATTTGCTACAATGAGCTTTGAAGAAAACCAAAGAACTTATTCAGGGACTGACCCTGAAACAATGGCCGTGACTTTAGAAGGATTGGGAGTTGATGCATTAGGAGTTAACTGTTCATTAGGGCCAGATTTGCTTATTGACATCGTTAAAAGAATTTCTAATATAACAAATATTCCTATAATAGCACAACCTAACGCTGGGCTTCCAATATTGGTTGATGGAGAAACAAGATTTAACTTAAGACCTGATTTGTATGCACAGCAAATGAAGCTAATAATAGAAGCAGGTGCAAGTATTGTTGGCGGGTGTTGTGGCACAACTGAGAAACACATAGCTAAATTGAAAGATGTAGTCAGTAATACAGTATTTATTAAACAGGTTTCTGAGCCTGTTACAGCAGCTAGCTCTGGTGTGAAAACTGTTTTGTTTGATGAAGATCTTGTAATAATAGGTGAAAGAATAAACCCAACAGGAAAGAAAGATTTGCAAGCAGCACTGAACAATGAAGACTACGACTATGTAGTCAAAGAGGCTATTAAGCAGGTAGAGGAAGGCTCGGATATATTAGATATAAATCTTAGTGTGGCAAAGATTGATGAAAAAATGCTATTTGATAATATTATTGAAGATATACAAGCGGTTGTTGATGTTCCGTTGCAGTTTGATAGTTCACAACCAGAAGTGTTTGAGAAATCTCTGAGAACTTATAATGGTAAACCTATTATTAACTCAGTGAATGGAAAGCAAGATAGTATGGACAGTATATTTCCTATAGCCAAAAAATATGGAGCTTTAGTCATTGGGTTAACGCTTGATGAGAATGGGCTACCAAATACTGCTGAGGAGAGGTTGTCTATTGCTATGAAGATTGTCAACAATGCAGCTAAACATGGTTTAAATAAAAAAGATATAATCATAGACTGTTTAACATTGACAGCTTCTGCTCAACAAGACCAAGTAAAGGAAACACTTAAAGGAATAAGACTAATAAAAGAAAAGCTGAAAGTTAAAACCACTTTAGGAATAAGTAACATTTCTTTTGGATTGCCAAATAGAGAGCTTATAAATCAAGTCTTTCTTATACAAGCAATCCAATCAGGGCTAGACAGTGCTATTTTGAATTCTGGGGATGTCAAACTGATGTCAGCAATTTATGCTAATAATGTATTACAAGGAATAGACAAGAATGCTCAAATCTACATAGATAAAGTAAGTGATATAAAGATAGAGCAAATAAAAAATGATGATATATCACTTCCTTATGCTGTTTTTAGGGGATTAAAAGATATAGCAATAAGTATAACTAAGGATTTAGTTAAAGAGGTTTCGCCACTTGATATTATTGACAAATATCTATTACCAGCACTAGATCGTATTGGGAAAGCTTATGAAGAAGAAGAGATCTTTTTACCGCAGCTTATCCAATCAGCTGAAGCAGCAAAAGGAGCCTTCAGTGTTATTAATAAAGAGCTGTCAAGTAGTCACGTCCATAAAAAAGACAAAATTGTGCTGGCAACAGTGGAAGGTGATATACACGATATAGGAAAAAATATCGTTAAAGTTCTTCTAGAAAACTACTCATATAATGTAGTGGATTTAGGTAAAGATGTGAGTGCAGAGGCGATACTCAAATCGTGTCAAGCAAATGAAGTGATGCTTCTTGGACTTAGTGCTTTAATGACTTCTACTGTAGAGAGTATGAAAAAAACAATTGAGTTGCTTAAGGCAAAAATGCCAGCTATTAAGATTATGGTTGGTGGGGCAGTGTTAACAAGGGAGTATGCAAGAGAAATTGGGGCAGATTATTATGCTAAAGATGCACAAGGTGCTGTAAGGATTGCAAACGAAGTATTTAAGTAACAAAAGATCTTTCTGTTTTTCAGGAAGATCTTTCATTTTTTTTATGTATTTTTTTAACAACAAACAAGTAGATGATAAATGGGGTTGGGGCTTGTATTAAACCCCATATTCCCCAAATCCAAGGATTTGCATTGTTTTCTTGCGCATCTTTAAATAACCAGGAGCTTTGCACAAAAAGAATAATAGCAATCAAAATCCATCCCCAGATAGGTAAGTGGTCAGAATCTATTCTCATTATAACTTCTCCTCACTACTTAAAACCAGAACTATTGGCATAACAAAGATTGAAAGGAGAGATAAAGATAATACCTGCAAAGGATAATAGTTCAGTGCTGGTATAAGAATACTAATAATAACTAAGGCAGATGCTCGGAAAACATTGTAGTTTCTTTTTTTCTTTTGTTCTATTTCATTCTTGCTAGTCCTTACAAATTTTCGTATTGTTTCAATATCTGGATGTTCTTTATCAATTTCTAAGCTTTGAAAAAGGCCCTTAATTTCTTCTATTTCATTAGAGTATTCTTTCTCAAAATCATTTTTATTCATTTCTAAGCTCCTTTCTCACATACTTTAAACCATTAGACAAACGCGATTTAACAGTTCCTATAGGAATACCCATTAAGCTTGCAATCTCACTTTGCTCATATCCATAATAATACTTTAGAACTAAAGGTATTCTATGATCTGGACCAATTCTGGCTAAAGCTTCTTTAAGATCTATGATACCCTCTGAAGGCATCTCGGTTGCAGAATTCCCCATTCCAAAAACAGGAGAAGATTCTTCTGAAGCCTCTTTTTTTAGTAAGTCTAGAAAAGATAGTTTGGTTTTTTCTTTTCTACAATAATCTTTATATGTATTTATAGCAACTTGAATCATCCAGGTAGATAAAGACGCTTTAGTCTCATTATATGTGTTAAATTTCTTAATTATTTTATAGCATGTGTCTTGAGTCAGATCTTCGGCTAAATTTCTATCAAGAGATATTTTTGTTATATAGTTCATTATGAAATTATAGTGGTGTTGAATAAGATGTGAAAGAGCTTCATTGTTTCCCTTTTTAGCTCTTTTGATTAAGAGCTCCTCGTTATATTCCCAATTCATAAACACCACCAATCTTCTCTCAGTTTCTTATAAATGTATCAATTTCTTTTGCAACATTAGGATCTAGCAAGAATGAAGGGTCCGTATAGCTTTGCAGATTATCACTCTCTTTACTAATGACTTTTAAGACATGATTTGACCCTTTGAGTTCAACGAGTTTTCCTAGACCATCAAATAAATAAAGCTCTTCAATACTTACTTGAATGTCTTTTGTTCCTTGCATAAATAGAAGTTTAGTGTTATTAAGAGACTTATACACTTTGTAAGGATTATGCTTCATCCATGTCATCATGAAAATCTGATTAACATCTGAAAAAGATACTATATTCTCAGGTATGCCGATTTCTTCTGTATATAAATCATTCGTAAGTAGGCTATCAATTACTTTTTTAGCTTCATCGTAATAGCCTATGCGGTGCAATTGTTCTAGTAGAATTTGATTAATAGGTCTAGCAGTACCAGCTAAAGAAATAACACCTTCGACTTGTTCACGTTGTGCTGCAAGTGCAGCGACTAAACTTCCTTGGCTATGTCCCGCTAAGTATATTTTACTATAGTTTTGCTCTTTCAGCCATATAATTACATTCTCTAGGTCATCAATAAAAACATCAAAACTAGGATTTCCTATAATATTCTCAGGCTTAACATTCCTTTTATTAAACCTAAATGTGTCATATCCATAATCATTAAGGCTTTTTGACAATTGTAGTAAAACATCAGATTTGCCTTTAGCTCCTACGGAGTTACCATTATAATCAGTAGCTCCTGAACCAGCTACTAAAACTACTATGGTATCGTTGTTTCTTGATGCCTTATCAAGCCGATATTCAAGGGTAACATCATCGAACTGAATTGTTTTTAGATTGCTAGCCTCAACAAACAAAGTAGCCAAAGCCAAAGCCAATACAATCACTCCAATAAAAATATATTCTTTCATAGTGTTGTCCTCCTATACTAATTCTGTTGATTCTATTGTGATTAAACTCAGTAGGATAATGATGGCTATAGCGCCAACACTCCATACTAAAGAGATTATTCCATCAGTTGAAAAATAGCTCACAAGGTAACCAGCTTCATTAATAAGCCCTGCAGGGGTGTATTTGCTTATATTAAAAAGTCCAGTCAAAGCAGGTAACGTATAAGCAGCTAGTAATGCTAAGAAAGCAGAAATACCATGCTTTTTAGTCAAAGCCCCAAAGAAGATAATTAAGCTTAAAATGAAGATGTGAAAAACACCCATTAACAGGCCAATTTTTAGCGATGCACTAATTTCAATAGATCGCCCTTCAAAAATTGTGAGAGCATATATGTTGCATATTAACTGGGCTATTATTGAGCTAGCTATGATAAAAATAGAATAGACGAAAATTTTGCTAACAATCCACTTTTTCAAGCTCATTCCTAGACAAGTAGGAATTATAATTTCTTTATCTTTAATTTCACTAGCTACTAATCCCATAAGTGCAATAGCGATGACTAGAGTCACTATTTGATAATTAGTATTTAGAAAATTTTGTATAGCTCCTGCTTGGTCGATGGCCATTGCTTCAGTTATATCCATTCCTCCAAACTGATCTGCTAAAATAATCGGTAAGAATTTAAGCATTAAAGGATCAAATAACGCGAAAAAGATATAAACAGCAAAGATAATAAGAAACTTATAATTTCTCATGCCATATAAGACTTCTTTTTTTAGGTAAGTTTTCATTGTTTTTCACCTCTGTAAATTGAAAGAAATACATCTTCAAGTTTTGTTTTGTGTTTACTAAAATCTACCAGTGTGTAATTGTTAGTCAAAAGATGATTCAGCAAAGACTTATAGTCATTTTCATCATTAAACGTCACTTGTAGCTTGCTATTCTTGATAGTGATTTTATTAGTTTTTTGCATTGCCTCAATCTCTTTTGCCAAACGCTCTAATTGGTTGGATTCCTTAATTTCAATATTATATGTGTGCCCAACTTCATTGTTTAACAAGTCTTCTATACTGCCTTCTTTTACAAGTCTGCCATCATCTAAAATTCCAACTCTGTCACATATACGCTCAACATCATCTAATAAATGGGTAGATAAAAATATGACTTTACCTTGATCTTTTAGTTTTTCTAAAAGTGCAAGAACCTGATAGCGCCCTTCAGGGTCTAGAGCTGATGTTGGTTCATCAAGAAAAATCAGCTTAGGGTTGTGAGCTAAAGTGCCAACTATTCCAAGACGTTGTTTCATTCCTCTTGAAAAACCCCCAATCTTCCTGTCTCTAGATGAGGATAAACCAGAAAGGTCAAGCAGTTCTTCTGCTCTAACAGATGCTGTAGTGCTATCCATAAACAAATTACAAAGATAGTGAAGGTACTCATATGCTGTCATGTAGTTATGCAAGCCAGGTGATTCTGGCAAATAGCCTATTGATTCAATAAAGGTTCTTCTTTTATTGTTTATTTTTGTACCATTAACAACACATTCTCCACTGTCAAATCTAGACAATCCTACTAGTATGTTCATTGTAGTAGTTTTACCTGCACCATTTTTACCAAGGAAACCATAAATTAAGCCAGACTTATTATTTGTGATATTTATGCTTAAATTTTTGAGTACTTGGTGATTTCCAAATGATTTTACTAAATTAGTTATTTGTATCATTAGATTACTCCTGACTTGTTCCAAATATTAGATAAGTAATTGGCCCTAGGATATTAAGTGCAAGAATAATGACAATCCAAATCAGTTTATTAAGATTTCTGGTTCCTTCTTTAATGACTTTGATCACACAATATATTTGTAAGATTAGTTGTATTATAATAACAGGCCAAATTAGTTTTAGAATCTCCACTAATGAGAGATCCGCAAGTTGCAATAAATTATTCATGATTAGCTCCTTTTTTGTTTGTTTTGCAATTGATACGTTTATGTTGCTTCATTCGTTCACTTAAATATTATTTTTTTTTGCTGAGAGGATTCTAGAATAATAAAAACTTTAAACAGCTTATGATTTAACTAAAATTCGTGAAAGACAATAGATTGTATTTTGTAATGATTAGTGTTTTTATCCGGTTATAATAAAGACTAAGGTCATAGTATTATATGCTTGACGATAACTTTTAATAAAATGTGCAGAGAATGATAAATATAAGAAGCCTTTCTAAATATTGCTGCGGGGGTGTTTGAGAGACTAATTTTGTCAGAAGTATAATTGTTAATATTATGCAAAAATGTGTATAAAACAGTTTGTAGATTTATTAATTTATTAGATATGCAGCTAAAGTATTAAGAATAAACTAAAACCAGTAATCATTTTTTGTTATAATGTAAGAAGAGCAAAAAATGTATGGAGGATATGAGATGAGTTATCAAGCATTATATAGAACATGGAGGCCACTTAACTTTGCGGATATTGTTGGTCAACACCATATTACACAGACGCTAAGCAATGCGGTAAGAAAAGGGTACATTGCTCATGCATATCTATTCTCAGGTCCTCGAGGGGTTGGTAAAACTAGTACAGCTAGGGTTATGGCGAAAGCAGTTAACTGCTTAGATTTAGTAGAGGGTAACCCGTGCAATAAATGTAAGGTTTGTGTTGGAATTAATGAGGGAAGAGCACTTGATATTGTTGAAATAGACGCAGCCTCAAATAATGGTGTGGATGAAATCCGAGATTTAAGAGAAAAAGTAAAATATGCTCCATTAGAGTTTGAATATAAAGTTTATATTGTTGATGAAGTCCATATGCTTTCTACAGCGGCTTTTAATGCCCTTCTAAAAACTTTAGAAGAGCCCCCAGGTCACGTGATTTTTATCTTAGCAACTACAGAAGCACATAAAATTCCTGCTACAATAAAGTCCAGATGTCAAAGGTTTGACTTTCATAGGATAAAGGCAACACAGATGATTGGACACTTAGAGGAAATAGCTGAAGAAATGTCTGTGGAGGTAGATAATGACGCATTGAAGATGATTGCTAGAGCTGCAGATGGGTCACTTAGAGATGCAATAAGTATCTTTGATCAGTGCCTATCTTATGATACAAAGATCACACTAGCAAATGCTATAGATTTACTCGGTACAGTAGATGATGGTATATTTTATGATTTGACAAACCTTTTCATAGAAGACAAGGTGCAAGACATACTTAAGCTTATTGGAGAAGTATACTATGAGGGAAGAAGCCTAGAACAGTTTCTAATTGATTATTCCCACTATTTAAGAACCCTTTTGATGCTTAAAAATGCAGATAGTAGCGATGTGTTTGTTTTTGACTTTAATAGAGTTAAGGCACAAGCGCTAAAAATTCTTGAAGATGATTTGTATCAGCTGATTCATAGTATTGTTAAGGCAGTTAATGAAGTTAAGTATGCTACAAATCAAAGATTAGTTGTTGAACTAAGTATCATAGAAGGTAAGCATTTAAAAGAAAATGATTACTCTTCACTTGTAGCAAGGGTGGCAAGATTGGAAGATGCTCTTGCTAAGGGAGAGAAGTTTAATAGACAAGAAACTAGATCTACAAAAGCTACGGAGGAGATTTTAAAAGATAGAGTAAAGCCGAAGATAGACAAAAGTGAAGCTAACAAAACGAGTGTGAAGAAAGATTTAGGAAGATATTTGAGTAGTGGTGTGGTATCTAAAACTAAGAGCTTAGAAGATAAAAATCCTTCAAAGAAAGATATTCCTAAAGAGGAAAAACAGATATCTAGTGCAGATGTGAATACCAAAGTAATAGAGAGATCTTGGGAGGAGATATTGCTAAGAGTAAAGCAAGAAGATGTGATTACTCAAGCATTATTAAACAATGCTACTCCTGGAGAATATAAAGATAAGAAGCTTGAGTTAATATTTAATAATAAGTTTCATTATGATCAAGTCCTAGGAGAGCAAAAAAAGAAGATTGTAGAGAGTGTATTGGAGAATATTTTTGGCATTGATATAACAGTCTTTGGTAAAATAGAGAATGGCAAAGAAGAGCCAGTGGATCAGCCTGAAGAGAACAAAGAAGATGTTATTCAGAAGGCTTTGGATATATTTAATGGAAAAGTTGTTAAAGAATAATAGGAGGTAATTTTAATGAGAAAGAATTTTGGTGGTGGCGGAAACATGAATAAGTTAATGAAGCAAGCTCAGAAGATGCAGGCTGATATGGCCAAGGCACAAGAAGAGTTAGCTGAGAAAGAAGTAGAGGCAATTGTAGGTGGCGGAGCAGTTAAGGCTGTGGCAAATGGTAATAAAGAAATTACTAGTTTAGTAATAGATCCAGATGTTGTAGATCCGGAAGATGTAGATATGTTACAAGATTTAGTTATGGCTGCTGTAAATGAAGCTTTGGTGAAAGCAGAAGAGATGACACAGGAAGCACTAGGTAAAATTACTGGTGGATTAAAAGGTTTAATGTAAGAAATGCAAAGTAATTTTCCAGTTGCATTAACTAGGTTGATTCATCATCTAATGCAATTGCCTGGTGTTGGTCCTAAGTCAGCAGTAAGGATGGCATTTCATATATTGAATATGCCAGAACAAAATGTTAATGACTTAGCAGAGGTTATAAAAAAGGCTAAGAGTGATATAGGATTTTGCAAGAGCTGTATGAACTTATCTGAAACAGAGATATGTTCAATATGTGACGATTATAAGAGAGACCAAAGCATTGTCTGTGTTGTAGAGTCTCCAAGGGATGTAAACGCAGTTGAAGCAACTAATGAATTTAGCGGATTGTATCATGTTTTGCACGGGCTTATATCACCTATGGAGGATATAGGACCAGATGATTTACATATTAGCGAATTATTAGACAGAATAGATTCTAGTAAAATAAAAGAAGTCATAATTGCAACAAGCCCTAGTATTGAAGGTGAAGCAACAGCTATGTTTTTAGCAAAACTAATCAAACCACTTGGCATAAAAGTAAGTCGAATAGCTTATGGGTTACCAATGGGAAGTGATTTAGAGAATGTTGATGAAGTAACCTTAGGAAAAGCTCTTTCAGGTAGGCAAGAAATGTCGTAATACTGTATACAATCAAGCTATAAAGTGATAATATTTATAATTGAAAGTATATAGATTATTGTTAAATGAACAGTATATAAGGAGGACAAACCGTATGGCGAAGAAAACCATGGTGAGCATGGATGGTAACATGGCAGCATCACATGTATCTTATGCATTTACAGATGTTGCAGCGATTTATCCAATAACCCCATCATCAAATATGGCGGAATATGTTGATGAGTGGGCAGCGTATGGCAGAAAGAATATTTTTGGGGAGACAGTAAATGTTGTAGAAATGCAATCTGAAGCAGGTGCAGCGGGTGCAGTGCACGGATCATTGCAAGCAGGTGCTTTAACAACTACATACACAGCATCTCAGGGGTTATTACTGATGATTCCTAATATGTATAAGATTGCTGCTGAGCTATTGCCAGGAGTATTTCATGTAAGTGCAAGAACTGTTGCAGCACAAGCACTATCGATTTTTGGAGATCATTCTGATGTGATGGCAACAAGGCAAACTGGTTTTGGCTTATTATCATCTGGTAGTGTACAAGAAGCAATGGACTTGGCAGCTGTAGCACATTTAGCAGCTATCAAGTCTCACATGCCAATTTTACACTTCTTCGATGGATTTAGGACATCACATGAAATACAAAAAATTGAAGCTATTGACTATGAGGATTTAAAAGAACTAGTTGATTGGGATAGAATTACTGAATTTAGACAGAATGCATTAAATCCAGAAAATCCAGTAACAAGAGGTACAGCGCAAAACCCAGATATTTTTTTCCAAGCAAGGGAAGCAATTAATCCTTACTATGATAAGTTTCCTCAAATTATTGAAGAAAAAATGAAAGCAATAAGCAAGCTGACAGGTAGAGAGTATAATTTGTTCGATTATTATGGAGACCCAGAAGCAACAAGGATTATTATTGCTATGGGTTCTGTAGTAGAGACTGCTGAAGAAGCAGTAGACTACTTGAATGCTAATGGAGAAAAAGTAGGGTTGATTAAGGTTAGACTTTATAGGCCATTCTCAATTGAGCATTTTGCAGCTGCAATTCCTGATACGGTTGAAAAAATAGCTGTATTAGATAGAACTAAGGAGCCAGGTGCTCCTGGGGAGCCTTTATATCTAGACATTAAGAGCTACTTCTATAATAAAAAAAGTGCTCCATTGATTGTGGGTGGCAGATATGGTTTGAGCTCAAAGGATACTACACCATCTCAAATTAAAGCTGTTTTTGATAATTTAGCTTTAGAAAACCCAAGAAATGACTTTACAGTTGGTATTGTTGATGATGTTACTCATAAATCTTTAGAGATTAAAGAAACCATCATGACAGAAGATCCATCTACTGTAAGATGTAAGTTCTGGGGACTAGGTTCTGATGGAACAGTTGGTGCAAATAAGAGTGCAATTAAAATCATCGGTGATGAGACAGATTTGTATGCTCAAGGATATTTCTCATATGATTCAAAGAAATCTGGTGGTGTTACTGTTTCTCATTTACGCTTTGGTGAAAAGCCAATCAGGTCAACTTACTTAGTAGAAGAAGCAGATTATATTGCTTGTCATAATCAAGCTTATGTGACACAATATGATGTTCTTAAAGGACTAAAAAAAGGTGGAGACTTTGTTCTTAACTGTATGTGGGATTCTGTAGAGGAACTTGAAAGGCATCTGCCATCAAAAATGAAAAAGTATATTTTTGATAACCATATCAATCTTTACACAATTAATGCAACAAAAATTGCCAATGAAGTTGGATTAGGCAATAGAATTAATATGATAATGCAAACTGCTTTCTTTAAAGTGTCAGAAGTTATTGACGTAGATGATGCTATGAAGTACTTAAAAGATGCAGTGGTTAAGTCTTATGGAGACAAAGGACAAAAAATTGTAGATATGAATCATGCTGGTATAGATGCTGCGCTTAGTGCTTTACATAAAGTGGAAGTACCAGCTTCTTGGGCATCAGTAGAGGATGATATAGTGAAAGAAAGAATAGCTCCAGACTTTATTAAAAATGTAGCAGATGTAATGAATCGCCAAGATGGAGACTCATTACCAGTCAGTACATTTGTAGGTAGGGAAGATGGAACTTTCCCACAAGGAACATCAGCTTATGAAAAGCGTGGTATTGCTATCAATGTTCCAGAGTGGCAGATAGATAATTGTATACAGTGTAATCAGTGTGCATATGTATGTCCACATGCAGCTATTAGACCGTATTTATTAAATGAAGAAGAGAAAGCAAATGCTCCTGAAAGCTTCGAGTCTAAAAAAGCAATAGGCAAACAACTAGCGGGATATGAGTACAGAATTCAAGTATCAACACTAGACTGTACTGGCTGTGGCAACTGTGCAGATGTATGTCCAGCTAAACAGAAAGCTTTAATCATGAAACCTTTAGACTCCCAAGTAGATGAGCAAGTACCAAACTTTGAGTATGCACACAACGAGGTTGGGTATAAAGAAGACTTAATGGATAAAGAAACACTAAAGGGAAGTCAATTTGCACAACCACTAATTGAGTTCTCAGGTGCATGTGCAGGATGTGGAGAAACTCCTTACATAAAGCTAGTTACACAGCTATTTGGAGACAGAATGGTTATAGCAAACGCAACAGGATGTTCTTCAATTTGGGGTGGTTCAGCACCTTCAACTCCTTATTGCACAAATGCAGAAGGTAAAGGTCCAGCATGGGCAAACTCATTATTTGAGGATAATGCCGAGTTTGGATTTGGTATACACTTAGGTATGAAACAAGTAAGAAAGCAATTGACAACTACAATTGAAAAACTAGTTGAGATGAATATTGCTGATGAATATAAAGCTCCTTTCAAAGCTTGGTTAGAGAACAAGGAAGATGCAAAGGGATCAAAAGAAGCAACTATTGAAGTCTTAAGAGTTCTTAATAATAACGATATCAGCGATAAAGAAGCTAAGAATCTTCTTCAGGATGTTGAGGATAAGAAAGATCATTTAATTAAGAAATCGACATGGATTATCGGTGGAGATGGATGGGCTTATGATATTGGATATGGTGGATTAGATCATGTATTAGCTTCAAATGAGAATGTTAATGTATTGGTCTATGATACTGAAGTATATTCAAATACTGGTGGACAATCATCAAAGGCTACACCAACAGCAGCAGTTGCAAAATTTGCTTCATCTGGTAAGAAAGTAAGCAAAAAAGACTTAGGACTTATGGCGACAAACTATGGATATGTATATGTAGCTCAAATTGGTATGGGTGCAAACCAAAACCAAACACTTAAAGCTATTAAAGAAGCAGAAGCTTATGATGGTCCTTCCTTAATTATTGCATATTCACCATGTATAAATCATGGTATCAGAGCTGGTATGGGTAAAGCTCAACACAGAATTAAAGAAGCTGTCGACGCAGGGTATTGGCACTTATGGAGATTTGACCCAAGATTAAGCGATCAAGGTAAGAATCCATTTGTTTTAGACTCTAAAGAGCCTAAAATGGACTTTGAAGAATTCTTAATGGGTGAAGTGCGCTATACTAAACTTAAGCAGACTTTCCCAGAAATTGCTGATGAGCTATTTGCTGAAGCAAAGAAAGATGCAGATTCCAGATACAATAAATATAAAAGATTAGCTGAAGATAATTAAATCTTATAAAAAAACGACTGGCATGTAAAAATGCTAGTCGTTTTCTTTATTTATTTCAGTTAAGTATTTCCAATATCGCTTTGGCATGTGCTGGCTTCTAAGAGATAGATTTGTACGTTCTTTGATACTAACTGATGAATAATACTCTTGCCATAATTTTTTAAATATATCTGAATCATCATTTCTGAATAGTTTTGAGTTAACGCCTTCTCTAATAAACCAATTTTTTGTATCATAGATGCCTGCAAAACTCCTTTTTTCATCTAAAACTACAAACTTATTGCAAGAAAGCCTATCAGCAAAGTAAGGCATTATCAATTCTGTAATATTATTATCAGGTGCATATCGAGCAAGCATAAATGTGTCATACTCACTAAACCTTAACAGACCATAAAATCTATGTCGTTCAAGATTAACTTGTCTGACTAGCCTGCGCAGAGGATATGCTTCTTGATGGGAAAAAAGCTTATTAACATTTTTCCCAAAGTCTTTTGCCAATTTAAAATATTGCAAAATTGCAGAGCCTTTATTATCAGAGCTCGATAGGTTGCAGTAATAAAGATCCTCGATAAAATTTTTTGAGCAAGTTCTTTCTAGAAAATTGTGCATTTTAGAGGCTAGTTTAAAATTGGTTTTTAAATAGACATGCTTGACAAATATATTCTTTTGCATAGGCTTATGGCTTATAGTATAAACATTGTTATGTTTTGCTTGGTAGTAAAGACAAGTTAAAATGCCTTCAAAACTATCATCATATATCAATATCAATTTTTCTTCCATATTGACATTTGTCCATTCTTAGCGTTTTCTAAAATATATGATTTAATCATATTAGAGTCAAGAGATATCTCACTATTATATTTTCCGTTACATGTTATAAAATACTTTGCTCTATTTAGGGCAACTCTCATTCTTTTTAGGCTTTGAAAAGTGATACTGGTTAGCTTTCTTTCCTTTATGATTCTTTGAGCATTTTTAGGGCCAATACCAGGCACCCTAAGAAGGGTCTGGTAGTTAGCGGAGTTGATTTCTATTGGAAAAAACTCTAAGTGTCTTAATGCCCAAAAAAGTTTGGGATCTAAGTCTTCATCAAAGTAAGAGTTTTTACTGTCAAGCAATTCATCTGCTTTAAAATGATAGAATCTAAGTAACCAATCAGCTTGATATAGTCTATTTTCTCTTTTCATGGGAGGAGTAGTTGTTAATGCAGGAAGACTGGTGTCCTCATTTATTGGTACATATGCAGAATAATACACTCTTTTAAGTTTGTATTTATCATATAAAATTTCAGATGCCTTTAGTAAAGTAAAATCAGTATCTCTAGAAGCACCAACTATAAACTGAGTTGACTGACCTGCTGGCACAAATTTTTCTTCACCATAACCTATGCTTGGCGTAATTTGCAAATTATTTGCAACATAACGTATAGGGTTTATTAGTGCAGCCATCTTTTTCTGGGGAGCAAGAAGATCAAGGCTTTGCTGTGTAGGTAACTCTAAATTTGTACTAACTCTATCAACTAGCAAGCCTATATTATATACGAGTCTCAAATCAGCACCTGGTATAACTTTCACATGAATATATCCGTTGAACTGATATTTCTCTCTTAGCAGTTTAACAGTTTGATACATTTTTTCTAATGTATAGTTTGGTGATTTTTCTATTGCTGAGCTTAGAAAAAGACCCTCTATATAATTTCTCTTGTAAAACTGGTAAGTGAGTTTAGCAACCTCTTCTGGATAAAAAGTAGTCCTGGGGATATCATTAGTTTTTCTGTTTATACAATATTTACAGTCATAAATGCAATTATTAGTTTGGAGCACTTTTAGCAGAGAGACACATCTTCCGTCACTAGTCCAAGTATGGCATATTCCAGACCTTATGGAATTACCGATTCCTTTTGTAGTATTTGATTTAGTCACTCCACTTGAAGCACAGGAAACATCATATTTGGCAGCATCCGCAAGTATGTTTAATTTCTCAAGAATATCCAAAGTATTCACCTCAGAAATATTATATCAAAAAATGAAACATAAACAAACAAGTGTTCGTATAAAAAAGCTCATTTTGAGCTTCTCTAGCTGAATTTTTTCGTGAAATATCCAAGGAAAATCATTTCGAAACCCATTCCAGCAATCATTGCCAGTGCGCCAGCCACTGCTCCAATTTGTGGATAGAAGTATGCTATCATAAAAATGGATGAGCTCATTATTATAATATTTAATACTTTGCCATAGCCAAGATAGTTTGTTTTTCCTCCAAGAAGCAAGTTCGCTTGGAAGAATTCTTGATTAGCTTGTAAAATTGGGAATATAGCTAGTGCCAATATAGGTAAAGTACTTAGAGCAGCCATCTCTGGTTCAACACCTATTACATTTTCTAGTATAATTCTTCCAAATGGTGTTAATGCAGTCAATAGGATTGCAGCAACCACAATCAAACATGTTTTTGTAATGAAAGAAATTACTTTTTTTGCTTCATGTTTGTATTTGCTTAAAAATGCAATAGATAATTGCTTAGTGTTCTCTTCTATGAATACGATATATAGCCAAATAAAATTAGTTGCAACTCTGTATGTAGCTATTGTAAGCTCAGGATTATCCATTCTAGCTAAACCAGAAAACAAAATAGGACGAGAAATACCCCACATAAATGAAATAACCATCAATGGTGCTAAGAACTTCAAAGCTGCCTTTTGTGTTGCGGGATAAGGCTTTTGCATGATGGTATGATCAGGTGTTGATGGCCACTTTCTATATAAAATTATTGCAGGAATAACACTTGCTACTACTTCTACAGCCATTCCACCCATCATTACAATGGTACCTAAAGTTGCACCAGAGAATATATTTAAACTAGGTAATGTTATAGATAGGGCTAACATTGAAAGTAAACGTACTAGTCTGGAAATTGTTACAAAATAAGTTGCTCTTTCCGTTAACAAAACAGCACGGCTAGTTGCCATCAAGAAGAAAAGCAAAGGTAATAAAAGTGCAAACTTCCATACTTCCTTAATCTCACGCATCATATGTGAAGTTGCTCCACCATATGTTGTTGCTATATATTCCCCAAAAGGAGTGAAAGTAAAGATAAATAGAGTTGCAGTAGCAACGGCTAATACTTTTAGCGTAAAGATCATAGTATTTTTAAAATAAGTCCTGTCTTTACCAAGTGTTACATACATGCTCAATCCAGAAAAGCATGGTGCTGCTATCATTTCAGCATAACTGAATGCAACAGAGAAGGAAGCAAGAGCTGCTTTGGGGTTTACTGTTTGACTTAAGACAGAATTTACAATATTATTACTAAACATCATAATAAATGCAGCTGTAGCTAATGGTAAATAGAATTTTAGAATTTCCTTATATTTTAAATTGTTCTCCAAGATACAATCCTCTATTCATTAATTTTACTTTACAATTATATTAATAAGTGTACTTAATGTATATAGAGAAAGAAAAAAATGATAAAATAAAGATAGGTGATAATATGGCAAGACAAAAAGGTATTAAGAAGCTAGTTCAAAATAGAAGAGCAAAACATGAATATAGCATAAAAGATATTTACGAGGCTGGAATAGAGCTTAAAGGAACAGAGGTTAAATCAGTCAGAAATGGTAAAGCAAATATTGCTGAGGCATATGCAAGGGTAGACAATGGAGAAGTATTTTTGTTGAACATGCATATAAGCCCATATGAGCAAGGAAATAGGTTCAATCATGATCCTTTAAGACCGAAAAAGTTGTTACTTAATAAAAGAGAAATCAGAAAGCTTTATCAAGATACTCAAATTAAAGGGAATACTCTAATACCTTTAGGGCTGTATTTAAGAGATGGATGGGTAAAAGCTGAAATAGCTGTTGCAGAAGGAAAAAAGCTTCATGATAAAAGAGAAGCAGTAGCAAAGAAAGATGCAGAAAGAAGAGCTAGGCAAGCTGAAAAAAGAAGTAGGTATTAATCTATTTGACAATTCCTACTAATCTGATATACTAAACAATGCACCGTGGGGGCGCACAGGTTTCGACGGGAGTAGGATGAACATGAGTAGCGTGCCAGGAATTATGCAACCTGTAAAACATAAACCAAAACTTAAACGCTGATAACAGATTAGCAGTAGCTGCGTAAATAAACGCAGCCGTCCACCCATAGCCTTTCTATGGCGATGGTAATGGATGTCATACAAAATAGGATACCAATTACTGATGTCAGTAGGTAATTAGGGAAATTAACTGACTAGCCTAATTGATATTTTGTCTTTGGAAGATTGACTAGGTAATTTAAAGCAGAGACTACGCACGTAGAAACTTGTGTGGATTCACTTTCGGACGGTGGGTTCGATTCCCCCCGCCTCCACCATTATTATCCACCACTTTCAATAAAATTGATAAAGAAATTAAAAATATTTACTTTTTATTAAAGATTATTTGTATATTAAGTAAAATAATTGATGTTATTAATAAACTAGATAATAGTATTACAAACATGATTTAAGAGTTAGACATTGTAGATCTAGTTAATGTAAGTGATCTGGGCATATCAATTAGTGATATGCTCTTTTTCTATTTTAAAACAATTGGAGTAAAGATTGAATAATCGTTCCTTCTAGTTTAGAAAAAGGAATTGACTGATTTTTTTGGAGCACGTACCACATGAAATTCTAAATATATCGTCACTATCGCCGACATCGTCAAAAAGCCAGTAATGAAAATGATATTAGAAAATTTAGGTTCCAGTAATGTTGCTGAGGTACGATGCTATATGCAGTAGCTATAACTGGTAAGATGACAACTAATGTTGCTGCAGAAACAACTGATGTTGAGGTGGTTAGAAAGCTTTTTGTGAGAATTTTGCCAAATATTATAGTAAAGATGTTGATATGTTTATCTAAGAATTGTCAATATGTATAAGTTTTTAGGCTAGAATAACTATTAATATATATAGATGATAGGTGTTACCATGAAAGTAGCCTTTTCAATTTTAAACAGGAATATCTAGAATGAGCAATAAGAAGTCATATGAAGAATATTGTGACAATATATGGTATAAGTGTAAAAGTCAATGGAAAGATGTATAAAAAACGGAAAATAAGAATGTACAAAAAAAGTACTGATCTAAAACTTAGTCATTAATATTTTTATCACTAATAATGCTAACTTTTGATTTTAGGCGATAAGAAGGACCTTTAATATTAATAACATGAGAATGATGTAACAGCCTATCAAGAATAGCACTAGCAAGAGTTGGAGTACCAAAAATACTAGGCCACTGAGAAAAGCTGATATTAGTAGTGATAATAGTACTATGTTTTTCATAGCGCTTAGCTACTAGTTGAAAAAACAGATTAGATGCATCGGTATCTATTGGTAAGTACCCTACCTCATCAATAATTAAGACTTTGTACTTAGCAAAGTGCTTTAATCTGGTTTCCAATCTGTTTTCTAACAGTGCTTTTTTAAGCTGAAGCATTAACTCATGAAAATTGATAAAGTAAGTAGAAAATCGATTTCTTGCACTAACAATACCAATAGAAGTAGCAAGATGGGTCTTTCCTACACCACAAGTGCCTAAAAAAACAATGTTCTCTTTCTGTTCTACGAATCTTAAAGATGAAAGATCTAGCATTTGCTGCTTGTTAACTGCAGGTTGGAAGTCAAAGTCGAAATCTTCTAATGTTTTCAAAAAAGGGAAGTTAGCAACTTTAACACAAGCCTGCATAGCCCTTAACTTTTTAGCTTTTATTTCAAGTTCACTTAGCTCATAAAGAGCATCTACTATACTTTTATCATTATTGTTAACTGATGATATATAGGGCTCTAAGTGATCCTTAATAACAGTTAATGATAAGTTATCTAAGTTATTCATCAACTTCACATAATTGCTCATTTATTTATCCTCCAACATTAAATCTAACAATTTTAAATTTTCTTCTACAGCTTTTTCTAAAGCTTCTACATCATCAAAGTGAGGACTCATCAGAGATACATAATCTTCTTGATTGTAGTTAATTTTTTTAGAACTAACAGGATGTATTCTGACTAAATCTGTGTTATGATAAATGTGCAATTGGTTATCAATCTCTTTGATAGAGACTGTTTTACCAATTAAGTTTTTGGGAACTGAGTATTTGCTGCCATTGTGACTAATTAAAGAATCTTTTTGGACTTTTTTATGAAAATGTGGGTCTAAATATGATTCAATAATTCTGTCGTTAGGTAATGGAAGTAGATACTCTTTTTCTTTTTGAAACAACAAATTCGGGGTAACACCAGTTGCTTGTGATACAGATTCATTAGAGATACATAATCTTCTTGATTGTAGTTAATTTTTTTAGAACTAACAGGATGTATTCTGACTAAATCTGTGTTATGATAAATGTGCAATTGGTTATCAATCTCTTTGATAGAGACTGTTTTACCAATTAAGTTTTTGGGAACTGAGTATTTGCTGCCATTGTGACTAATTAAAGAATCTTTTTGGACTTTTTTATGAAAATGTGGGTCTAAATATGATTCAATAATTCTGTCGTTAGGTAATGGAAGTAGATACTCTTTTTCTTTTTGAAACAACAAATTCGGGGTAACACCAGTTGCTTGTGATACAGATTCATTTACTCTTTTGTTAATATGTTTAATTATTCTTTTCAAATCCTCCTCATCTTCAAAATCATGGTTATATGCTAATAATCGTATAAGGAATTTGTTATTGGCTTCCACTTTACCTTTGGTAAAAGAGTGGTAAGGTTTACACAGCTTTATCTTAAAACCAAAATCTTTTGCGAATGCTTTCATTCTGGCATTAATAGTTCTTTTTCCTCTAGAAAAATTAACAACTGCACTTGCATTATCAAACAAAATTGTTAATGGTACTCCATTTTGTTCTTTAAATGCCATGATTAATTTTTCTATTAATTCATCTGTCTTTAATGAATGACTGTACTTAAAAACACTGTGTCTTGAACAACCAAGTTTGTAGTTTAACACATGAAACTCATGTACTACTCCATGTTTTGATATCATCTTAATATCCTCTTTCCAGTCAACCTGTGCTTGCTTTCCTGGTGCAGTTTCAAATCTTGGATGACCCATAACTGCATGCTTTGGTTTCAGTTCATTTTTCTTAACATATTTAAGAAAATTTGAATATGTTCTAAACTCACCGTATTTATCAATGAAGTATTCATGCACTCCTTTAATCGTTACACCTTTGAGTGCTAGCTTATCTTCAATCTCTTCTCGATACTGATCAAAGAAACTCTTCTTGTTTCTGCTTTTAACTTTCTTAATTTTTCCTTCAACATGCTTTTTGATAGTTCTTCTATCTACTTTGTAGATTCTTGCTAATTCTGAAAAATTGATCTTCATTCCTAACCTCATTAAAAAATTTGCTTGTGCTACTGCTTGATTTATCATTGTTATTCCTCCTGGCCCTGATTCCTCCAGAATAACAATATTGTACAATTTTGTACATCCTTATTTTCCCTTTTTAGTGCATTTTTATATTACCTTTTTCAGTATAAGAAATATTATTTATAAAAAATTGAAAGTTTATTGTTGTAAAGCAGGAAAGCGAGAGTGCTATATAGAATTAGCAAAGAAGATTGACTATTGACCGTATATCGTAGAAGTGAATGATTGAAGGTGTTAATTATAAGGGACGAACTCTGAATGAGATACGGAGGGACTCAAGGTATTAGTAGTAGAAAAAAAAGCTAGTTATTAAATTTGATAAAGGAATAGGAGGAGCAAAAATGTTTTGTAATCAATGTGGGCTAAAGCTAGAGACTAATTTTGTTTTTGCAAATCGTGTGGGACAAAAGTTGCTGGTGATAATAAGGTAGACAATATTTAGAACAACGTCCCAAGCACAAATTTACAATGTGCTTACAACGTTTTTTTAGTGTGTTTGGTAGGAGTTGAACACGTGCCCTCCTGATTCTTTAAGAAAGTTTTATAACATATTAATTATTTCAATGTTGTTGTATTTACAGCGTGTTCTACATTTCTAAAAATTATAAATATAAAAACTGATTGGTTAAAAGTGGTCAATTTAAACTTAATCTAATAATAAAGCAAAAGAAATTCTAAACTACTCGGAAATCACATCAATATAGCAAATAGAATCTCTAAAAAGCAATACATAATGCTTATCGTTCACTTTAAAAGACACTTTTTCATCACCCTTATAGATTTCCTTGTCTGCATAATAAATCTCCATTTCTTCTGTCCAATCATCAGTTAAGAAAACTTTCATACTATACAACAACACTACATTCTGTTTCATTATTTCCCTAGGTTTAGATATCCTGTTAGTATACCTAAATGGTTTTATTAACTCTTGAATTTTTACTTTGTCACTGTAGATAAACTTTTCGTCATTTATATGGCCATATAAAGTAATTGACTCAATTTGATCAGTGCTTTTAAAAAACTCACCTATGTCTGCCCAATTATTTACATATTGGCGCTCAGTTATAGCACCATAAATAAAGCCAAGTATAGCGATTATTGCAAGTAAAAAAGACAAATGCTCTTTTTTCCAAAACCTCTGCATAGCTCCACCCCGTTAAATTACTTGAGATATAATTACTTTATTAGTTATCTATTACTTTCCCAGCTAAAAGTGTATACATTAGATTAATCATTATTTCTATTACTAAATATGTTATGTTCATTAACCCTGATTATGATAATATTAATAACTAACTCATAGAGTCATTGCCTATTAAATGCTAAAGCAAGTAACTAATTACAAAGTGTGGCCTAAGTTAATAAACCATACTTTATTCTATAAATAGACTACAATTCTAAAATCAACAACTTTTTATCACTTAATATTAGTGTAAATTTTTTAACTAAGGTTTTCAAGATAAATGTTAATTCCAGTTTCTATTAACGTACTGTTAGACGCATTATAGTCGTTGTCAACATTATCATACCTATCTTTAAGTTGAGCATCCCCCGCATCGCTACCCTCAAATGCTAATCCAAAATTCAGCTCATTCTTTGTAGTTGTGTAAACAACTTGTGCATTAACTTTAACATCCTTTTCATACAAAACATTTGCATTGTACCTATTGCTGTTTGCAGCTTCAGCTAATGCTAAACCTACGCTTGATCCAGAAAGCGCTATACTTCCGAGAGCTTTTAGGATAGTGGGTTGAGCAAAGCCGACAGCTATAGAAATAGCTGAAATAAGTGTGCTTACTCCCCAATTCCAAGAATAATATGTAGAAATTTGAAATGTTTTTGATCTGTATAGTGCCCCATATTCACCTCGATAATCCTTACCATATAAAAACTGATCAGAATATTCAGCACCTTCTTGGGCTAATAAGGCATCGTAGACTTTATCAGCAATTGAGCTACGTGTATTACTTATTGGATTTTCATCGACAGATACAATTCCCATCTCTTCAGCAGTAACAACACTTAATGCTAATTCATTAGTCAACACGCTATTACTCAGATCGGATAAGTAATTCACCTTTTCTTCTAAAGAAAGCTTTTTGATCTTATTATTAGATTTTGCAAAAACACCTTTCATAAATATTGGATTTAGTTTTGATTCTCCTTCAAACTTTCCCTTAAATACTATAACGGTTCCGTCTTCAAGCATTTCCATCGAAATTCTACAATCTTCTGTTTCCTCATAATAGAACACAGAACCATTATAGGTGCTAATTTCTCTTATATGCGACCCATTATTATCTATTCGTCTATCAATAATAGTAATCTTAGAATTTTCTGTTCTCTCATAAGGACTTGCGTACGAAACGATACTAGAAATCATAGTGAGACATAATAATAACGCTATAATGCTTCTTTTCTTCATAATACTCCTCCTAAAAAATTAATTAGATAGATTAGTGTTAAGATTAAAGCAACCTTTTGTAATAAATTACAATACACCCTTGTTTTTATATATTATACCAATTTTAAAACTATTTGCAAATACTTTATTGGCAATTATTTCTATTCTAACAAAAAAAAGTTTTTCAAAACACACAAGAATCAGCTATATGTAACAAAAGAAAGCATAAGTATATATTATTAACTAGAAGTAGCTATAGTAAGTGATTCGGTATTAGCTACAAGTATAATGTTTTGTCAACTCAACAAATTATCCGCACCTCCTATTCGGTATTTTTATTCTACCATAAACAGTAACTTCATTTGTATAAAGATTAAGATGTAAAAATATAGAAATAATGAAATAAAAAGAAGGATATTCTTAATTAAAGTAGAAGTATGCTTTAGTAAATAAAAGCAGGAGAAGATGCTTAGCTGATGCAAGAGTATTAAACAACACAAAGTATTTGACATTTAGAAACTCAAATAAGCTTGAAATACGTTTTGTTAAAGGTGGATTAAAAGCATAACTTCAAATAAATTCAAAAAATGTCGAGATAATTGAGCTGTTGATTAATGGCAATGAAGGAATTCTAGTAAAAAAAGAAGATATATCTATTCTTTACTGGCCCAAGCAAGAGAAGGCTTTTTACATACAAGGAAGCATTGATAAGACAACTATTATATCAATAGCTGAAAGTATTGAAAAAAAATAAATAAAATTTTAGAAAAAGTGTAAGATTTCACTTGCATAAATGGTTATATATATAGAAGGCCTAAAGAAAGTGGGTGAAAGAGATGAAAAAGATTTGATTTTGGTATCATTAGTTTTTTGCTAGTATGCATAGTTACAATGCCAGTACAGGCACTGATTGATTCTAGCTTAACTGGAAACGAAAACGTGTTAAATCAAGAAAGATTTACATGCATTTCAGTCTTTTATAATGAATTTAATATTACAGATCAAGGAAAAGCAGAGTTAACTTCTTCTATTGATGCAAAAAATGTTGATGAATGCAAAATAAGTATGTATCTGCAAAAGTATCAAAATGGACGATGGGCAATGATAAAACACTGCTCTAGTACAGAAAATGGCACTTTTTGTGGGCTAGGTGAGCTATGGTACGTAGAGAGTGGGTATCAGTATAAAATGGTTTCTTATGGGTATGTAAATATTAATAGCGTATGTGTTGAGAACACTCAATATATAAGCGACCCTTATGTTTACTAAGAAGATTTAACAGCTCATTGTTATGAGAAGTAGGATGACTTTTTTAGAAAATAAATATTACTAATCAATTCACTAAATACATTGTATCTAGTTTTACACAATATTATGGACTTGACTAGCAAATATTGAAGTGGATATACAACAGTTTTGTGTTGGTGGGAGGAGATGACTACAAAGAAGGTTATGATGCAGATATTACTACTATACATTATAGATTAGATGAAGCTTGGACAAACAGGGGTAAAGTTACTAGCGGGTCATATTTTCCTCATGTGAAAGAGTATGGTACTGGTGAAAGGTATGAGTATGCTGTAGGATTTGAGTTTCTGTTTGTTGTATTTGTAATCGAAGAAGCTTTTAGTGAATATGATGGTGTTCGTAGAGGCGTTTATGTTGATGAAGTAGATAACTGGCCAATGATTGATGAGTGGATGTATAGACAAGACTAGAAATATTCCAAGGAGGGAATAGAAATGAAAAAGAAATTATTTTTTGTATTTTTGTGTTTGTTAGTTGTAATTTTAAGTAGCGTTATAACAATGGCTGAAGAATCAAATATTTATGCATTTGATGAGAAAGAACAAGAAGTTCAAGTAATTGCAGAAATGACAGGTTTACACAGGAATCAGATTTCAATGCTTATTGGTCCTGAATATGGTTATGAAAAAGAAGAAGTACTGAATATGACTATGGATGAAGTGGATTACATTCTTACTAAAGAAATGAGTTACGGTCAAATGGAGATATACTATAAACATATAGCTCCAAGACCATTAAAAGAATATCGTGACGAATTTCCAAGAGGGTATTTCCCAGTTTTTACTATAAAGACATCTGGTTATTGTAGTATATGTGGCTATACACCAGATGCATCATTAAATTGGACTCATTTAACTGCTACATCAGGATATTCAGGAGATGGTTGCTTTCACCCGCAAAGCGGGCTAACTGCTTTAAATATAAATAATAGATGTTGGCATGCAAAATTACTTGCTATGGATATTTTTGACCAATCTAGCAGTTCAGGATTATTATATGATTATTATATGCATGGAGAAAATTATGGAGCGACACACCCTGATTGGGCACATGAAGGAAATGATATGGCATATTACAACGGAGCACCTGTAATATCTCCTATAAAAGGAGTAGTTACTCACTCAAGCATTTCAAATAATAGAGTTAGTATATATAATAAAGATCTTGGTATTACAATGAACTTTCAGCATCTAAGCAACGTTGATGGTTTAGGTGATTTATTAGAAGGGAAAGAAGTTGTTGTAGGACAATTCCTAGGAAATCAAAATTCAGGTGATGGTCATGTGCATGTACAGGTTTGCTCATGTAATTCCTCAACTTACGGCTGTGATCAGGTTCATAGTGGAAGAAATCTTGATTTGACATGCATACAACCATACACATATCATCAATAGAACCTACAAATAAGTTTAATTTGAATTCAGTATGAGGCCGCATGAGAGGAGACCATTGTGAAAAAAAATATTTTATTTATTTTTGTAGTACTGATTGTTTATATTCTAACATCTTGTACTAATGTAGATTATAAGGACCCCACTGCATTAGAACCTGATAAAGACATTTTAGGTGACTTTGAAATAGAAATTCCTTTGTATGATGATTTAAAATCATACAATTTATACTATTTAGATGATAGTAATATTTTGATATGTTATCAATCATTTGATAAAACATCAAAATCATTGTGGAGTGTGTTTAACATTAGGAACAAAGAATTTGAGATAATTTATACCGGAAAATTCAATATTAGTGATGGTTTAGAGCGTAAGAAAACTAAAAAGAGCTATATATTCGAAAATGCCCTAGGTAAAATAATTATTGATAAAAATGATTTTTCAATATCTGAGGTAATTTATGAAAAACCTACAGGTTACAGTTTGTTAAGCCCAGATGGAGAATATACTATTATTAGAGATTTTCTTAATTTAAAATTAGAAAATAACAAAACAAATGATATAAAAGATATTGAAATCGTTGGCAGAACAATTTCTTCACTAGTATGGTCACCGGATTCTGAACAGATTGTATATTTAGCAGATAATTTTACTATTGTAGTGGTGGATCCAGCAACCACAGAGTATTATACATTAGAACCAGGAAGAGACTTCCCATTACCAGAGGGATTAGTAGCATATATGGACATTTATCATATAGATAATAACAAAATTTTATTAGATGGTGCATGTGAAACTAATTCGGTGTATCAACTTATTGATAAAAATGATGGTGAATTACTTTGGTCATATAGTGGAAAAAATGAGTGTCAGATTTTTGATATAAAAGATAATTTCATCATATTTGCAGAAGGACCTAAGAAAGATAGAGATATATTGCTATATGATATGAGTAACAATTCATCAAAAATTATATATAATGCTACAGATGAATATGTTGTTAACTCAAAATTAAGTGATAATGGTAGTTGGTTAGCAGTATTATTTATGTCTGAAGAAAAACAATATATAAAAATAATTTCTATTAAATTTGAGTAGTTTTAGCAATAAAATGAATCATGTCTGTGGCAGAATAAAAGTACGGATTTGTTGGACCTAGTTAATTAATTCTGAACTCTTTCAATAGCCTGTTGGACACATTCTCCAAGTGGTTATCTAATAAACGAAGTAAGTTGGTGGATATAGTGAGTGGAGCCCCGCCTCCACCATTATTATCCACCACTTTCAATAAAATTGACATAGAAATTAAAAATATTTACTTTTAGTAAATATTTTTCTGCATATTTAGTATAATAATTAATAATATTAATAAACTATACAATAATATTACCAGCATGATTTAAGATTTAGACATTATAAATCTAATTAGTATAAGTGATCTGGGCATATCATTATGATATGCTCTTTTTCTGTTTTAAATTAATTGAAGTAAAAATTGAATAATCGTTTTTTCTAGTTTAGAAAAGTTAATTGACTGATTCTCTGGAGCATGTCCCACATAGGATTCTAAAAACATCGTCACTATCGTCAATACCGTCAAAGTGAAAACATTTAAAAATGACATTAGAGTATGTAAAAATCAAAGATGTTGCTGAGGTATGATGTTATATGTAGTAGCTATAACTGGTAAGATGACAACTGATGTTGCTGCAACAGCAAATGATGTATCTGTTAATCTAAAAGTGTACCACCATTTCAATTGAAAACTGGTCCAGAAATAAAATATAATACCCTCATAAAGTTAAAGAGGGTGGAAAGAGGATGATGAGATTGGACCAGAAAGCTGAGA
>Ga0334898_1000791_pt1 | contig 43473 bp, 41 predicted proteins | sample GraSluR3_MG_10_FD_207228 | JGI IMG/M metagenome (GOLD analysis project Ga0334898, IMG submission 207228) | Sludge microbial communities from methane-producing bioreactor in Wageningen University, Netherlands - Granular Sludge_3_08-R3 | ecosystem: Engineered > Bioreactor > Anaerobic >... | reverse complement strand
GTAGAATTCATCAGAAGCAAATATAAAGGGGTTCTCCAGTTGATTAAGATATTGCTTCTGCCTGTTATGAACCCACCGCACCAACCCGCGCGCTTCTTCCCGGTTGACTTGCCGCAGGGGAAAAAGACCGTGCCTGAACCTGGTCAAACCAACCGGAACCACGGCCAGTGAACTTACGGCAGGCCAAAATCCGGCCAGTTCGGTAACCGTTCTTTCCAGTTCTTCACCGTCATTTAACCCTGGACAAAGTACTACCTGGGTATGCATCTCGATACCAGCCCCGGCCAGATAACGCAATTGCTCCATGATTAGTCCCGCCCGGGAATTACCCAGCATTCTTTTCCGCAGCAGAGCATTAGTAGTATGTACGGAAACATACAAAGGACTGAGCCTCTGTTCGACGATTCTTTCCAGCTCTTCTTTAGCAAGATTGGACAGGGAGATAAAATTACCGCACCAAAAGGAAAGCCGGTAATCGTCGTCCTTGATGTAAAGGGTTTTCCGCATGCCCCGCGGCATCTGGTCAACAAAACAAAATTTGCACCGGTTTGTACAGCGACGAATGTTTCCAAATCCGCCGGCACTGAATTCCAGGCCCAGGTGCCGGTCAAAATCTTTTTCGATATCCAGAATCCATTCTTCTCCGTTTGACTTTATTACTTCTACGGTTAAAACCTCTTCCGTTCCTAAAAAATAGAAATCAATCAGATCCCGTACCGGTTCACCGTTGATAGCCACAATCAAATCGCCCGGTGCTAAACCGGTTTCTTCAGCGATACCTTCGGGTGCCACCCGGCTGATTTCCAGACCTTGCCCTGTCATGTCCGGGCAAACCTCCCTTTTAGTTCTCAAACCATTATCTATAATTTCCATTATATAGTCAAGGTTATCTTAGAAAAGGTTTTGTAGGCGGGCTTTTATCCCCGATACCAGCCGGGATATTCGGATATAATTTTTTTTTATACCACTTGCAATCAAAAACCGTCCCAGTGGTGCGAGTCGTTTATGTTTTAAAAGTAATCCTCCCGCCAAGAGCAAGATGTTATCCGTTACCCCGCAATCTACTAATTTTAGTTTATCCCGCGGGATTCTATAAATATCAAGAAAACTGCTTACCAGACGGGGAAGCATTAGATACCAGCCTTTTGCCGGTACGGCGTATATTTTGTTTTCCCGTTCATCACATCCCAGAAATATTATTTTGCCTGCAGCTTCTTTTTTTATGCTGATAATATCCCACATTGCACTATGGTCGATATTTTCCCATCCGGATATTTGACCCGTATGAATTTCTCCCGCCAGAACCGCCAAGGGAAGTTTACTGTCGCTGAAATACAGAATGATCAAACTCACATTCTCCCAACTCTTGCTTTACCTTTTTCACCAGGTCTACCAGACGGAAATAAGAAGCCCGGGTGCCCAAAATGACAATGGGCCGTCCCAGTGTAATCATGCCCAGGCGCCTGGACAGATACCCTCCCAATCTCATGACCGGATTAATATTAGGAGTCATATTAATCAGCAGATATTCTTGCGACGGAATATTAAACATCCGGGCAAGCCCCTGAAATATATTGCTTAATACTTCAGGACGGCCACGTTGTGCCGTCACGTAGATCTCATTTCCCCTTTTATCCACCCCGACAAAAAAAATATGACCGTGCTCACCCGATTCCTGCCGGTCATAAAATGGTATCCGGTAAAATGTTCCCCGGTCGGGAACACAATCAACCGGCAATAAATCAAGGTGGATAAAAGCAGCAGTCACTGACGAATGTGTTCCGCCGTAACAATGATAAATGATTTTCACAAGGGTCACCCAATACTAACATCTTTTTTTTATGTTTTCGATTTAATCTTTGGTCAAGTCATCTTTCACATCCTTGAGCACTTCACTACCGTCAGGCTCGTATACTTCAGGAACCTTTTTTTCCCGGGCGTGATGTTCACTGCCCGACCGGCGTAATACCGGCCGGCGCGGCCCCAAAAAGCCGGTTAGTTCCCGGCCGAAACTTAAAATTCTTTTTTTGGCGTTCTCCCAGCTGCCGGAACTGATCAGCAGGAAACCTAATCCCCCCGCCACAACCAATCCGATGATCCACCCCAGTGCCTTCCAGGAGCCCCCTTCGGCAGCAGTTCCGGAAGTTCCACCGCCCGCTCCGGGAACTGCCGGTGCTGCAGATGCAGTTCCCAAAACCGCGGGAACGGCATCTGCCAGCATAGCCACTCCATTTTCAGCCTCTTCTCTACGGTTAGTGTAGGTACCTGCTTCCAACAAAAGGGCATTCGGCATCAAATCCTGATTATAATTGCCCTTACCGACATATATTTCCCTTACTACGTTAGGATGCATTTTATTGGCCGCCGCCATCAGGCGCTTGGCAAAGTCCAGGTTGGAATTCATGCGGGGATTTTCCCGTCCGACCACCAGGCGAAGTTTTGCAACATTCTTACCTTCAATTTGCGAGCGGTAATAGTTGGCATCTTCGATACCGTCCCGGTGCACATCAAATATTGCCGCCGGTTCATTTTTCATCAATTCCGCCGCTGTTCGGCGGGAACGGGCATAAGCATTATTGTCGTGCGGATCATGGGGGTTTTGGCTGTGCTTAACCTCAAAACCTTTACGTTTTAGCGTATCCACCATGGCACCACCGACTTGAAATATACTCCCCTTGAAAGGAACCGATTCCTTACCGTCCGAAGGCACATAGGATTCACTGGAATGAGTATGGTAGACCGCAATATTACCATTTTTTTTCTCAGCCAGTTCCATAATTGCCGGGACAGTATCCTGACCGGTATAATATTCATTGTAAGCCTCAATCTGCTGGTCTATACCCTCAAATTGTGCCTGCGCCCTATCGCCCCATACTTTGTTAACCAGGTAGATCTGCCCTTCAGCAGTATATAATTTATCACCGGCAAAAGCTGACCTGGCCATCTTACACAAAACTTCACCCTGCTTATCAATAATAGTCATGGTTTTTCCGGTATGATGATGGTCCGGACTGTTTTCTTCAAAAATGCCTGCCGTACTTAAAACCGGCTGCAGATTAGGTTTTTCATGGCTCAGCCAGGCAAATAATGAAACTCCCAGCACCAATAAAGCTCCCAAAATTAGTTTTTTCCTATTCATCTGACTCAGCCGCCTTTCCACGGTCCTTATTATTTGGTTGCTCATTCTGGAAAGGATTTTCCTCGCGCTCCAATGTCTTTGGTTCCTTCTTCGTAAATTCCGGTTTTTTCAAGCCCTGCACCAATTCCTCGGGCCTGCCCCCGGCAACCGGTCCCCCGGCAAGTCTTTCAAACAATTCTCCCACTATTTCTGCCAACAGCACCGCTACAATGCCGGCCAACACGATAGTGTCAAAGGCTCCCGCGCCACCGATACTTACGGCATAGTTAGCGGGGGCACCCTGGTTGAAAAGCCAGGCATAATGGTATATATCCACCAATAATACACCCAGGGTAGCAGCAACAAAAGCCGCTCTTCTCGATCTGCCGAAAAGATATGCGACAATGCCTCCCACCAGTGGATATAAATAAATGGCGTCAATAAAGGCATAGCGCCCGGCGGGTTCCACTATTCCCCGGTTTATCACAGATCCGATAAAATATACTGCTGCTGCAGTAGCTACGGCTCCGAGAAGCGCTCTGCCCCATTCCTTGCTGGTGCCGGCTTTTATCAACAGATAAACGGCAAGCACCACCGGTATCAGCGCCCCCCCGATATTTATTGAAGTAGTAAAAGGCAGAAACGGCAGCGGTATGTTTACTAAGCTGCCGATAATAATGGCACCTATTACCAACAATGCCCCCCGGTCGGACAATCTCATCCTGTCCAGGACACGGTGGGCCAATCCCAGGTAGATTATTACCGATACAATGACCAATACAATAATACCAATGGGAAACCGTTCCAAGATGATTCAGCCCCCTCTTATTTCTGCAAATATTAATTATAGGCTTCCCGTTCCACCCGATATTATGCAAGAACAAATTCATCTGCGGCGACCGAAGGAGCGCCTTCATTAAGAGCCTGCGTGGAATTCTTAAACAATAAAAAAAGCGGCGTTAACGCCGCCGCCGGTATTTAATATTATTCTTTTTTCTCAAACAAGTCTCCTACCATATCACCTATAGTTACCAAATCATCAGCTTCTTTGGGGTTATTGTTCTCATATTTATGATACTCCCGGTTTTGCTTCTCTCCGGGGACTTCCCTAATTGATAAACGGATCCGCTTTTCTTCTTGATCGACGCTCAGCACTTTCACGTCAATCTCTTCTCCTTCACTAACCACCTCATCCGGAGTTACCACATGCCGGTCTGCCAGGTGGGAAATGTGAACCAAACCTTCCACGCCGGGTTCCAATTGAACGAAAGCTCCAAATGGTGCCAACCGGACTACTTTTGCCTTTACAACACTTTCCACCGGGTATTTTTCTTTCACGGTATCCCAGGGGTTGGGAAGTAACTGCTTTAAACCCAGGGAAATTTTTTCGCTTTCCCGGTCCACTCTGAGTACCATTATTTCTAGTTCGTCTCCTACTTTTACCACTTCAGACGGGTGGTTGATCCGGTGCCAGGACATTTCTGAAATATGAAGCAGGCCGTCTACTCCCCCGATATCCACAAATGCCCCAAACTGGGTAATACGCCGCACTATACCTTTAACCACCTGGCCCTCCCCGAGGTTTTCAAATATCTCTTTACGCAGGTGGGCGTATTCTTCTTCCAATATTGCCTTGCGGGACAGGATTACCTTTTTTCTGCCGCGTTTTAACTCAATTACCCGGGCTTTAATCACTTGACCCAAATACTTGGACAAGTCTTCCAGGTAGCCTCTTTCAACAAGAGACGCCGGTAAGAACGCCCGCACCCCGACATCAACGAGCAAACCCCCTTTGACTACTTCCCGGACCGTACCTTCCACTTGTTCTCCGGAATTAAAGGCTTCCTCAAGACTGTCCCATGCTTTTTCGGCATCGGCTTTTTCTTTTGAAAGGATCAGCTTTCCTTCGTTGTCCTCTGCTTTCAATACGTAAACTTCTATTTCATCCCCTACTTTTACTACATCCTGGGGGGAATTAATTTCACAGCAGGACAGTTCCCTGATTGGAATAACCCCTTCAGATTTTGAACCCACGTCAACCATTACCTCGTCCTGGCCAACACGTACCACCGTTCCTGTTAAAACCTGGCCGTTACGGACGGCTTTAACTTCTACCGCTTCTTCCATACTCTCTTCCCTGTTGTTCATTTCCTCAAACTCGCTCATTCTACTCTTTACCTCCTCTATAATCCAGTCAGGTGTGGACGCACCCGCTGTTAGCCCCACTACCTTTACTTCTTGAAACCATGCCTGATTCAGCTCACCGGCAGTTTCAACAAGAAAGGTAGGTGTCCCCGATTTACTGCACAGACTGTACAACTTTCTGGTATTGGCACTGTTTTTGCCTCCTACCACAACCATTGCATCAACCTTTTTTGCCAATTCCAATGCGGCTTGCTGCCTTTCGAAAGTAGCGCTACAAATGGTATTACATACCTTTACTTCTTTATTCTTTTCACGGATCATTTTTACTACTGCTTCAAAGTTCTCCAAGGGTTGGGTGGTTTGAGCCACGATTCCAATTCGGCTGTATTGATCAATATAAAACGCTTCCTCTACATTTTCAACCACCGATGCTTTACCTGCAGTCCAACCTATGATCCCCTGTACTTCCGGATGCTTTCTATCACCCACAACCACTACCTGATATCCTTCAGCCATAAGGTCGCTGGCAAGAACCTGAGCCCTACGGACAAACGGACAGGTAGCATCGACAATATCCAATTTTTTATTTCTGGCAATATGTAATAAACCCGGCCCAACACCGTGGGATCTAATGATTATGGTTCCTTCATTTATCTCATCCAAATCATTAATTTTCTTAATCCCTTTCCTGGCAAGGTACTCCACTGCTTGAGGATTATGAATCAAAGGACCCATGGAAAATATCGGCGCTTCTTTTTTTGCAACCGTATCCAGTGCCATTTCCATGGCTCTTTTCACGCCAAAACAAAACCCGGCCTTTGCCGCTACACGTACTTCCATATTAATCACCAACCAACATTGCCTGTTTCGGAAATATTCGCCAGAGAATTGTAATTTTCCTGCAATAACTCTATTTTTTAAAATTATTATATTTTAGTCCAATAAATCAGCCAGCTGTACCATTACCTGTTGACTAGCAGCTTCAAGAACGGTTTTTTTAGCTCTTTTGACCTGCTGGTTTGAAACTGGTTTGCCGACCATAACCGTAACCTTGCTCAATACCCCTCTGGTCCCTTTCAGAGCGACGGGCAAAATCGGTACCCCCGCTTTAAAAGCCAGCATGGCTGCACCCGGTTGTAGTTTCATTAATTCACCGGTATGGCTTCTGCCTCCTTCCGGAAATATCCCGATTACCTTTCCCTCTGCAAGAAGTTTTACGGCAATTCTTATGGCATTCCGGTCCGATTTGTCCCGTCGAACAGGGAAAGCACCCAGGGCACGGATCAACGGACCCAACAACGGGATTTCAAACAACTCTGATTTAGCCATGAAATAAACCTTGCGGTTGAAAGCACACCCAACCACCACCGGGTCCCAGTAACTGACGTGGTTTGCAACCAACACCGCACCTCCGCCGGACGGCAGGTTTTCCGCACCCTTTACCTCCCAGCGTCTCAACAAAACCAGGATGATACGGCAAAGCAGTCTGGCAAACTTATAAAACATTTATCCCCACCTTCCAGCCGTGAATAAATCAGTACACGTTCATTATTGTCTTACTTTCTCCAAAATTATATTTACCACCTGTTCCACCGTAAGAAAAGAACAATCAATAAACGCCGCGTCCGGAGCCTGAACCAGGGGATTAATCTTTCTGGAAGAATCTATCCGGTCCCTTTCAGAAATTTCTGCTTCCATTTCTGAACTACCCACAAAACAACCTTGCTGCGCCAATTCCTCCCTGCGCCTTTTGGCCCTCTCTTTCGGGGTGGCATATAGAAAAACTTTCACTTTTGCTTCGGGTAACACTGCCGTCCCAATATCCCGCCCTTCCATTACTACGCCGCCTTTTAAGGCCATGGTTTTCTGCATTGTAATGAGTTGCTTTCTAATTTCAGGTATTTTGGCCACCAGTGATACAGCCCTTGAAACTTCCGGTGCGCGAATTTGTTCCGTAACATCCTCCCCGTGCAAAAAAACCCTCATCTTTCCGCCCGGATTAGTTTTTATGTTTAACACCGCATCTTTTGCCGAGCGGACCAATCCGCTTACGTCATTCAAGCTGACCCCGTCGTTGAGAGCTTGTAAAGCTACAGCACGGTACATGGCACCTGTATCTATATATGTATAACCTAATTTTCTTGCCACCAGTTTCGCAACGGTGCTTTTTCCCGCCCCCGCCGGTCCGTCAATGGCTATGTTAGAATTTAAATCCATAGCCTTCCACTCCTGCAGTCTTTTTCCTATACAAATAAATATCCCGTTGCTATTTCGACACTCTATTTATTTTTCCTTTCATAAATTATTAATAAATAGGCTTATTTTGTTCATTTTTTATTATTCTACCCGTATATTTTTTAATACATCGTAAAACCCGGGAAAGGAAATATCTATACAGCCGGTATCAATTACCGTGGTTTCCCCACCGGCAAGTAAACCGGTAACAACGGCAGCCATAGCAATACGGTGGTCTCCGTGACTTTTACACTGACAACTTTTCAGGGTTTGCCCGCCCCTTACCAGCAAACCGTCCGCCAACTCCTCCACACCGGCACCGAATGCAGCCAATAAATTTAGCACAGTGTAAATCCGGTTGCTTTCCTTAATTTTTAGTTCCCCGGCATTCCGGATTTCGGTTTTACCTTCAGCTACCGCCGCGGCAACGGCCAGTGCCGGTATATCGTCAATCAGCCGCGGTATCATTTTTCCACCCACTGAAACGCCGGTTAACTTTTTTTTATTAAACACTCTGATATCCGCTACGGGTTCTGCTCCTTCCTGCCGCCTGTTGAATATTTTTATTCCGGCACCCATTTCTGCAAGCACCTCGATGATACCGTCCCGGGTGGGATTGACCCCTACTCCTTTCAAAGTTAAGTCCGAACCGGGTAGCGCCGCCGCCGCCGCCATTAAGAAAGCCGCCGAAGAAATATCTCCGGGAACATTTACCTTTTGCCCGGTCATATCAGGCCGCCCTTTTAACCGGACGGAACAGCCCGCAATATCAATTTCCGCTCCAAAATATTTTAGCATGCGTTCGGTGTGATCCCTGGATCGATACGGTTCCGAAAATACGGTTTCCCCCTCTGCAAACAGGCCTGCCAAAAGCACCGCCGACTTAACCTGGGCGCTGGCCACTTTTGAAGTGTAAGTAACCGGTTTTAGTCTGCCGCCCCGCACGGCCAGCGGCGCAAAATTCCCGTCCTGCCGCCCGCCAATCCGGGCTCCCATCAATCCCAGGGGGACGGTTACCCGGGCCATCGGTCGCTGCCGCAAGGAACGGTCCCCGGTAATAACACTGAAAAAAGACTGCCCGGACAATATACCCAGGAGCAATCTGAGCGTGGTCCCGGAATTTCCGGCGTCAAGAATATCTTCCGGCTCTGACAGGCCGTATAATTCACGCCCGTTTATCCGGACTGTTCCAAAACCCGTCATTTTTATTTCAACACCCATTTTTTTAAAACAATTTATAGTCGCAAGGCAGTCTTTACCTGCCAGAAAATTTTCGATTACGGTTTCTCCCCGCGACAGGGCGCCAAGCATAACCGCGCGGTGGGATATAGACTTGTCGCCCGGCACGGTCACGGTGCCGCGAAGGGCTCGGGCCGGTTTAACCAACAGATCCAATAGGTTCACCTTCTCCATGATAATTTTAATAAAAAATTATTTTTTATGTACCATATATTTTTTTTCTCTGAGTATCCGTACAGCGGCATCCCGTTCTTTTTCAGCGGTAAAAGCCAGTTTAACCGTACCGCCTTCACCTTCACGCACCCTGAGTATCTCAATATCGCTGATATTAATTCCGGCTTCCGCCAGGTACGATGTGAAACCGGCTATGATACCGGGACGGTCCGGTACGGTAACTACTATTTCGTATAAACAGGGCAGGTAACCCTTGGTCCTGGAAGAAAGACCAGAACGGACCTCCCGGGCCCGTTCCAATTTTCTATGCACGGCTTCTTCTTTTTCACCTGCAATCAGGCTTTCAAAATAGTCAAGTTCTGCTCTGAAAAAGCGGAGCACTTCCTGCATACAAACACGGTTGGTCACAAATATATCCCGCCACATCACCGGATTACCAGCAGCAACCCGCGTGGTATCCCGGAAACCTCCCGCGGCCAGGGGCAAGAACTTTTCGCTGTCAGGCATTCCCGCTACCGCGTTGACCAGGGTAGCCGCCAACATATGCGGTAAATGACTTACGGCGGCAATAGCAAAGTCATGCAGTTCCGGCTCTATTTCCACCACTTTTGCACCAACCCCTTCCGCCAGCATTTTTACCTTTTTAAGAGCGTCAGGCGGTGTACCGGCATTGGGTGTAATCAGGTAAAAAGCGTTTTCAAAGAGATACGGATCCGCTGCTCTCACGCCGGCGCGTTCCGAACCAGCCATCGGATGACCGCCGACGAAACTTATTCCCTCAGGCAGCAACTTCTCCGCCTGCCCGGTAATAGCGGCCTTGGTGCTGCCGACATCCGTAATAACTGCTCCCGGCGTAAGATATGGTAATATCTTTTTTAACACCGGAATAGTGGCACTTACCGGAGTAGCTATAACCACCAGGTCCGCTCCCACGGCACCTTCTTCCGGTGATGACACGATCCGGTTGACGGCTCCCATTTCTACGGCGACTGACAAGTTCTTCAGCCTGGAACCTGCTCCGATAACTTCTTTAGCCAGTCCACTCCTGCAAAGAGCCATGCCCAGGGAACCGCCGATCAAACCAACGCCAATAATAGTGACCCTTTTAAATTCCGGATTCAAGATATTTTCCTCCCCATCACCGCGGCGATTTGTCTTAATTCCGACATCATGGCCTTAAAATTTTCGGGCGTAAGGGATTGGGGGCCATCGCAAAGGGCTTCGGTGGGATTGGGGTGAACTTCCACCAGCAGTCCGTCAGCACCGGCGGCAACGGCCGCCCTGGCCATGGGACCGACAAAGCGCCACTTTCCGATGGCATGACTGGGGTCGACAATTACCGGCAGGTGAGAAAGATATTTGACTGCCGGTACCGCCGTTAAATCCAGAGTATTCCTGGTATAGCTTTCAAAGCACCGGATACCGCGCTCGCAAAGGATGACATTATAGTTTCCTCCGGCCATAATATATTCAGCCGCCATCAACCATTCTTCTATAGTAGCTGACGGCGCCCGTTTCAATAATACCGGTTTATCCACTTTAGCCGCTTCCCTTAAAAGAAAATAGTTTTGCATATTACGGGCGCCGATTTGCAATATATCGGTATACTCGGCAACCAGGGGCAGGGTTTTGGTATCCATTACTTCAGTCACGACCAGCAGCCCGGTCATCTCCCTTACCTCGGCCAGCAACTTCAGACCCTCGGCCTCCAGTCCCTGGAAGGAGTAAGGTGAGGTTCTGGGTTTAAAGGCTCCTCCCCGCAGCATTGTAGCCCCGGCTTCCTTAACTGCCACGGCAGCGGCCAGCAGTTGCTCCTTGCTTTCGACAGCACACGGACCGGCCATTACCTGGACGGTATCGCCCCCTATCTCCTGTCCACCAACCTTGATCACAGTTCCTGCATCGTGAAAAACCCTGCTGGCCAGTTTATAAGGCTGGAGGATGGGAACGATATTTTCCACCCCGGGCATGGCTTCCAGACCCGTCACGCCCATTCGGGTTTTATCCCCAATAGCGCCAATAATAGTACGTTCGACCCCCCGGGAAAGATGAATCTGAAAACCATTACTCTCCAGCTTTTCCAGCACCGCTTCTATCTCATCATCCGGAGCATGATGTCTCATGATTACAATCAATTCTGATGAGCCTCCTTAATTATTCCATTTACTTTATATTTGCCAAATTATAAAAAAGCACCCCCATAGGAGTGTTCAATCAGACTTTAAACACATAGCTATCGCCCCCCTGCCGTACTACCGTACTTCCCAAAACTACCGTAACACCCGCGCGGCTTATTTTTTGCGCGGTCAAACCATGCTGCTTAAAACAAACACAACCTGCAGGTTATATATAACATATAGGTATTAAAATAGCAATGTTTTTAGAAATAAAAAACGGTACTCATGTGAGTACCTATTAATGTCGCTGGAAATCTTTTTCCCGTAAACATACGGCTTCCCTCAGGTAGACATGCCTTATTTCTTGCTGGGTTTTTTCAGTATTTACATGAAGCAGTACCCGGATACAGTTTCTCAAACTGCCGGGAACATTGATTTCAGTAGCACAAAGGAGCGGAGTATATTTCCAGCCCATTTCCCGCGCGGCAGAAGCCGGAAAAACAGCATCCAAGTCCGGGGTTACGGTAAAAAAAACACTGGCAATATCCTCAGGATTTAATTCATTTTTAATTTTTATAATTTCTAAAAGTTCCCTGGTGGCAGCTAATATTTCTTCACCCGAGTTTCTTTCCACCGTTATCGCTCCGCGTATACCCCTCAATACCATGTTCCGGCATCCCCTTACGTTATTTTAATTGGGAACCGCCCGGTGTCCCAAACCGATGGCAACTTCATCCAAATGAAGCAGCCCCACTCCGAAAAAAACCGCTACCGTAACGTGGTCCTCGCTCCTGGCAATGCCGATTTTACCACCCACATTTAAACCGACGGCTTTGGGCATGATCTGGGACAGAGCCTCCCGTGCCGCACCGGCAACCGCCCCTTCATCGACGTGGATTTCTCTGATCACACCTTCACGTTTTGAGGCCACCACCGCCCGTTCAACAATTTTACTTACCGACGAAATAAAATCTCCACCGTAATCCACGGCGGCGGTTCTAATTCCTTCTTTTAAAAAGCGCTGTTTGTATGCTTTCTCCTCTTCCCTGGTACCGGTCAGAGCCATTTCTATAGCAACTCTGGCTATCCTGCGACTCCCGTAAAGGACCATCCATGTGCTACCTCCTGCCCAAATTTTAGAGTATTCCGCCTGTTTTGTTAACATAAACATTTAGACCACTCTCTGGGAAATATTATAATGAAAATAATTTTAAAAAGCAATGAAACCTCCCTCTATAACCTCCTTGAAGGCTTTTAATGATTAAGACGCACCTTTCCCATACTAACAACGTTTCCTTCAACCCGGAACTTTGAACCTGCGGCAGGAAAAACAACTTCTTGAGAAACATCGAGCACTTCAATATCAATAGCCCGGTTATAACGGGTACCGTCGATTTTAATCGTATCCCCCGGACTTACCAACACAGTAACATAGCGGTTATTAAACTGCCCCTGCGGCTCATCATTTACCAGTACCCGGGCCATCGGCAACAAGGAGTAATTCTTTAATTGCAGTGTAATAACCTGTCTTTGTAGAACCGGTACCGCTTTTCCCGTTATCCCGTACTGTTCCGAAACCGTTACCGGAACTGCCGCCTGTTGCATAGGGCAATTAACCAGTAAGACTTGTACTATGCTTACCGTCACGGCAGTAATAACCACCAGTGCAATTAATACGCGTTCCAGTCCTGCGCCACATAACCCGGAAAAAAACATTTTCATAAATATTTATCCCCTGGAATAAAATTTCCGGTATATATATATTATTCCCTCCGGCAACATATTCTCAGGGAATCCTTTAATGGTACTTTTTTTCCATCCGCAGACTGAACTCCTTCATCTCTTCATGGACTTTGAACATGAGTCTTTCGATATCAGTATGATTCATAGTAACAAAGGCAGGATTAAGTATTTCAATTTTTCGAAAGTCTTCCCTGGTGATAAACTTAATCAAATTTTCCAGACTGTCGGCTTCAAGAGTAAGCACCAGCGGGGCAAATGCCACTTCGTTATTGGTTATATCGTCATAAACCGTATACACCTCGGCCTCTACGTCTATATCAATAATGTTAATACCCTGAAGAGGTACATTCCTAAAAAATGTCACCTGTTGTTCCCGGGCTTCTTCAGCTACTTTATCCGTAGGTTTTCCACCGAATAAAAAACGACCGGATTTATGAGCACCCTTAAAATCAAGTCGTATTTTGACCAAGATCCCTTCCCGGTCACCATTGCCGTCTCCACCCTGGTTCCTCGACAACAAAATCCCTCCTACCATGATGGTGTCAATGGGTTGTAATTCTACTTCTTTATTGAAATTCCTGCTCAACCCTTCACAAACGGAAGTCTTAACTACGGTTGCAAACCAGCCAGCTGCTTTAATCTTTTCACCTCATCACCGGTGAGATACCGGTAGCGGCCAGGCCTTAAGCCCTTCAAGCTTAGATTTGCTATTTTTATCCGCTTCAAGCGCAATACGGGATGTCCGATGCTTGTACACATTCTGCGTACTAAACGGTTACGACCTTCATACACGGTGATTTCCAGCAGGGCGTTTTTTTGCTCATCAAGCATTTTTACCAGCGCCGGGGCCACCGGTCCATCTCCCAAAACCATGTTATTTGCCAATTTATGTAGCATTTTTTGGGTGGGCACCCCTTTTACACGCACCAGATAGGTTTTAGATACTTGGTGTTTCGGGTGGGTCAGAGCATAGGTGAGATCCCCGTCGTTAGTCAGCAGCAGAAGTCCTTCACTATCGTAATCAAGCCTTCCCACGGGATAAATTCTTTCGGTTACATTTTTTAATAAATCGGTTACTTTTTTTCTGCCCTTTTCATCGCTTAAGGTGGTGATATATCCCCTGGGCTTATAAATTAGAATATACACCAGGCGTGAAGTGAGAAAAACCATTTCTCCCCCAACCTGAACTTTGTCCCTGGCCGGATCTACTTTAACCCCCAGATTGGTTACTACCTTACCGTTTACTTTTACCATACCCGAGGTGATCATTTCTTCGCAACACCTGCGCGAAGCCACCCCCGCCCTGGCCAAAACCTTTTGTAGGCGTTCCATTCAAATCACCTAACGCTTATTATGTGCGTATTCATAAATAATTAAAAAGGATCTGAATGTCCTTTTTCAAATCAACTGCTTAAGACCGTTTTTGGTTTATTATGATTTTAATAATAACACTTTTTGCAATTAAAACAACGTACTAACTAAAAAAACTGAGGCTGTAAGCGTGGTCAAATCGGCCACCAGCCCGGTAATAACGGAATAACGGTATTTTTTTATCCCCACCGAGCCGAAATAAAGGGTCAGCACATAGAAGGTTGTGTCACAACTTCCCTGCATGGTGGAAACCAAACGCCCCAGGAAACTGTCCGGACCGTAAGTTTTAATAACATCCGACGCGATACCGAGCGCGGCTCCTCCCGAAAGAGGCCGCATTATGGCATGAGGCAGAACCTCGGCAGGCAGGCCGACGGCATTCAGAAAAGGTGAAATCATAACCACGAGTACTTCCATGGCCCCGGAAGCCCGGAAAATACTGATTGCCACCAGCATTGCCACCAGGTACGGGATGGTTTTAACTGCCGTGGAGAAACCCTCTTCGGCCCCCTCAACAAAGGTTTCATAAACCTTTACTCCCCGTATTGCGGCAATGAGGGGGACCACCAGGAGCAACACCGGAATTGCCCAGCGGGATAGCTCGGCAATTATTGCGAACATGCCTTCCTACCTCCCCCCGCGGGAATAAACCAGGCGTAAAATCCGGTCCGTTACCAATGCCACGGTCATACTAAAAGCAGTAGCCATGATGGTGGGACCTACAATTCCGGTAGGATCGGTTGACCCGTAAAACAACCGGATACCGATGATGGTAGTAGGAATCAAGGTCATACAGGAAGTATTCAGGGCCAGGAAGGTGCACATGGCATCCGAAGCCGTATCTTGTCCCCGGTTCAACTTTTGTAATTCTCTCATGGCGATAAGTCCCATCGGCGTGGCGGCATTCCCCAAGCCTAGAATATTTACCGAAAGGTTCATGATTATTGCTCCCATGGCCGGATGATCTTTAGGTACGCTGGGAAATATAAAATTCATTACCGGCCGCATTATCCAGGCCAGGGCTCTTACCAGGCCGGCCTCTTCAGCCAGTTTCATAATGCCCAACCAAAAAGTAATGATGGCAATTAAACTGATGGAAATTTTCACTGCATGGTCGGCACCATCCAAGGCCGCCTTGGTGACAACTTCTATATTGCCGTTAACGGCGGCAACAAGGATCCCGAAAACAATCATTCCCAACCAGACAAAATTGACCATGCTATCTCCCCTACCCTAAGTTGTCACAACTACTTTACTTTATGAGAGGGCTTGGCCAAATATTACAGATAATGGTAGTCTAAAAACTTCCTGATAATATATGATATATTAGTAAAGGGTTGTATAAATATTGCGTTAATAACAGAAATGTTGTATATTTTACAGGAAAATAGAACTTCGACGGAGAAAAATTAGGTTTAGTTATCAAATAATTAATTAAATATTATACTAATTGTTATTTTTGCATTGCATAAGGGTGAGGAGGAGGAAAATATAAAAATGAGGGAGGGGCGTATACACGATTTTTTCCGGTCGAGAGAAACATCCATAAATATAATTCTCGGGGTAATCGTCGGTATTGGTACCGGTTTTGGTGCCATTGGCTTCCGGTGGTTAATTGAGTTTTTTAAAAAATTTTTCTTTGACGGGGGAAGTCAGGCACTAGGTTTTCTTGACGGTTATTACGTTATCTTCATTCCGGCACTTGGCGGGCTGGTAGTCGGAACACTGGTTTATTTTTTTGCCCGCGAGGCCAAAGGACACGGCGTACCGGAGGTTATGGCGGCTGTGGCCTTTAAGGGCGGTATTATCCGTCCGCGGGTAGTAGTAGCAAAGGCATTAGCTTCAGCGGTTTGTATCGGTTCCGGCGGTTCAGCGGGCCGGGAGGGGCCTATTGTTCAAATTGGTTCGGCGATTGGTTCCGTGATCGGCCAGGTTTTTAAAGTAAATACCCGGCGCCTTAAAACATTTGTTGCCTGCGGAACGGCCGGGGCTATTGCTGCTACTTTTAACGCCCCGATTGGTGGCGTGCTGTTCGCCCTGGAAGTAATTATGGGACAATTCAGCGGTAGTCACCTGGTTTCAGTTATTGTTTCAGCGGTGATGGCTGCTTCAATAAGCAGGTTTTTTTTGGGTGATATTCCGGCATTTATAGTGCCGGCTTATCCGTTACATAACCTTTGGGAATTACTGCTTTACGCCGCACTAGGAATATTAAGCGGCATTTTTGCCATGATTTTTATCCGTACCCTATACAAGTTTGAAGATTTATGCGATATGGTCAAGACTGTACCCGAATATTTAAAACCTGCTCTGGGAGGTCTGATTATAGGAGCAATCGGTTTTTTTTACCCGCAAATATTCGGGGTGGGTTATGAAACCATTGAACTTGCTTTGACCGGAAAAATAGTTCTTTCAATGACGGCACTGTTGTTGCTGCTAAAACTATTGGCAACATCGATAACTATCGGTTCGGGAGGATCGGGTGGCGTTTTTGCACCGGGACTTTATATGGGTGCCATGCTGGGTGCTACTATGGGAACGGTTTTTAACTATTTTTGGCCGGAGATTGCTATTACTCCCGCAGCCTATGCTCTGGTTGGAATGGGCGCCGTTTTTGCAGGCAGCGCCCAGGCACCTATTACTGCCATCATCATGCTGTTCGAAATGAGCAACAACTACCAGATTATCCTTCCGCTCATGATCGCTTGTATTATCAGCGCGGTGGTAACCCGGGGCTTGTACCCGGCCAATATTTATACAGTCAAGCTGATCAGGCGCGGCCTGGATATTGATGCCGCCCGCTACCCGGATGCATTTAAAAATATAACCGTGAGCGAGGCTATGACCAGAAAGGTGCAATCTATTCCCGCAGGAATAACCATTGCCGAAGCCTACCGCCAGGTGCAGAATAGCCCGCACCGGGGGTTTCCGGTAATTGATGATAAAGGCCAGTTGACGGGTATTATTACTAGTTACGAATTAGTGACCGCCCGGCAAAAATCCAAAGAACTTACGGTAAGTGCCGTTGCTTCTACTGATTTAATTGTAACCACGCCGGATGAACCTTTAAGCACCGCCGCTTTGAATTTAAGCAGATATAATATCGGCCGTCTTCCGGTAGTGGAGCCGGATAACCCGGGTAAAATGGTCGGACTCTTATCCCGGACGGATATTATTGAAGCATACAGCAAATTGCTTACTAAAAACAACCTGCAATTTCAAAATAATCACAAGCAGGTGCAAAATGCCGGTTCATAGCTGGCTGTTTAAAAAAATGCCGGCCAAGCCTGTGCTGGTAACCCTCTTTTTTATTTCCGTCAAATCTGTAGTATAAAGGTCCAGTTCCTGCATTCTTTTAAAATAAACCGAACCGGAAAAAGTGTATTTTATTTTCATACCCTCAGGTTTTTTCATTTCCCGGTGCATGTACGCAATAATGTCGCCGCAGGCCAGTTCTTCCGGCAGTACCAGCAATTCTTTTCCCCCTGCCAGCCGGGCCGCATTATGGCCGGCCAAAAAACCGGTAACTATAGCTTCGGTATGCCCAACCAGCAGGCCGGTTTTTTCTCCGGCACAAAACAAATTGGCTACGCCTTGTACGCGCAAGCTGCTGTCACAAGGAGCTATGGCCATAAAACGGATTGAATTGCCTCTGCTGCCGGAGTAGGGATCAGCATAACATGCATTCTGGAAACCATCTATAGTACGCAGCACTTCCAGCGGGAAAAACGGCGTCATTAATTTTGCGTGGCCGGTATCCAGCAGCACCAAATTCTCTGCAAATTCATTCAAGGCATATTGCTGGCAGACTTTAAGACTTAAGTGGTTGTTTTTATGCAGGTGTCTGGGCAGGGGGACTACGAGAACACCTTTGTTTTCCAACTCCCGCACCAGAGCAGGTGCCAGGGATTTTTTTTCTAACTTGCACGAACCGCTCATGGCCTCGAAATACGGAAAACCTTCTCCAGCCCGTATTTCCGCTACGCCGGCCTGGGCAGTCAGACTGACACGCGGCCCGAAGGTGGGACAGCGTAAAATACACATGGCACAACCGGAACCAAAACGAGAACAATTTTTGACCGGCCCGGCCGTCCCGGTGCAGTCTATGAACACATCCCCCCGGATTACTTCCCCCCGGGCAGTCTTTATACCGTTGATATGGTCATTGTTCCTGGTAATACCGGTCATTCTTTGCTGCAGCTTCAACTGGACACCCGACGCTAATAGCAATTTCTTGACCGCCGGTTCAATCCGGTTGACATCATACAGCATGGCGTGACGGTGCCCCGGGAAATCAAGCCGGCGGTGAGTAGCTACTTTTTCAATGATATCAATAAAATTGTTTGCACCTAGCACCCTGGCCTCTTCCAACGCGGTAAACCGGCCGTTATTGCGCATGATGCCCCCCACCAGCCCGGTACCGAGAAGCATATCAGTCTTTTCTGTCAAAATAGCGGGCACCCCGGCTGATACCGCGGCATAAGCCGCAGCACATCCCGCCCAGCCACCCCCCACAACCACCACAACCATAAAAAACCCTCCCGGAGTTATTATATTCAAGGAAGGGTGTAAATCTACATAAATGACTATATATGTTGTATATTACATAAATTTTTTTGTTACTTTTTCTCCATTATATGAGAACAATACCGGCTTGCTGCTTAACGTGGTTTCAAGATGCACCGGGCGTCCCCACAAGGTATAAACATGGGGCAGGGTATTTTCCAGATAACGAACGTCCAATTCTATACCTTCAAAATTATGTTTAAGGTAAAGCTCGCCCCGTTTAGCAAAATCCCCGTCCTCAACCGTAATGTGGGGATAACCGCAATTGACCAGGTTATTTACCAGGCCGTCCCGAATAGTCTCCCAGTTTTTATCACTTATTTTCCAATCGTAACCGGTTTTTTTATATAAATAAAGATCTAAATCTTCAACTATTTCCCGGGTCAGGTAATTACGAAGAAAAGAAATGTCATTTTCCACCGACCGGACTTCAAATATTTTTTCACGTCCTTCCCCGCCGGGCCGGCCGTACCTTTCTTTTTCTTCCGGCGTGGGGTTATCCCAGCGTTTTTCAATATCTTCAAATATTTTCAACCCCAGGGCATACGGATTAATCTGCGTGCGGATAGGTTGCACAATGGAAGCATGCATTTTGGCAAATTCAACGGCCTCCCGGTCATCCAGGTTGATTGCACGCATGATCCTCAGGTGCCAGTAAGTCGCCCAGCCTTCATTCATAATCTTTGTTTCCATTTGCGGCCAAAAATAAAGCATTTCCTGCCGGACAACGGACATAATATCCTGCTGCCAGTCGTCCAACTCCTTGCTGTTTTGGCTGATAAACAACATCAAATCCTTTTCGGGTTCCGGCGGAAACTTTTTATGCCGCCCGTTTTCGGCACATTCAACCATCGGATTTTTATCCAGCGACCACAAATCGTCATATGGTGAAGCGGAATCTTTAGAGCTGCAGTTGCAGCTTTTCTTTTTTTTCCGTCTCCATGCTTCGTGCTTGTTCTTTAAAAACGGCCTGGTTTCAATGTGTTCCTGAATAGAAATAGCCGCGTCAATAAATTTTTCCACTTTATAACGGCCGTATTCCGATTCGTACGCACGGAACCGGTTGGCAGCCGCAGCCATCGACTCTACCATATCCCTGGAGGTGTTTTTAAAATAAACATTATTTTTAAAGAAATCACAGTGACCCAATACATGTGCCATTACCATTTTATTCTGGATCATACTGTTTCCTTCCAATAAAAAAGCATAACAAGGATCGGTATTAATCACCATTTCATAAATGCGCCCGAGATTATAATCGTAATGCGTTTTCATCTTGTGGTAAGCTTTGCCGAATGTCCAGTGAGAAAAACGGGTCGGCATGCCGTAAGCACCAAAAGTATAAATAATATCCGGCGGACAGATCTCAAAAAAAGTGTCATAAAAATCAAGACCCAATTCCCTGCCCTTAGCCATGATAATTCCCAGCGATTTTTCCAGTAGCTTAATTTCTTCCTGTAGTTTCACTTTTATCCCCCTATAAGCAAATTATCCACCAGCCCTCAAGATCAAAATATGCCGTTGAAACAATTCTGAAATCTGTTAATTAATGGTATTAAAAATATCAGAATAAAAAACAATTATTGATTTGAAGTTAGTTATAAAAAAATTAAATAGCCACGATAAAGGATCATTGAGATATGTTGTAGAAACTTGAATGCAAATAAGTTAGAGCAATTTTTATAGCACTAAAATAAGTGTAAATGAAAACTACATTAAAAAACATTAGGGGGTGGCCTTGTCATTAGAATGTAATATATTAAGTAATAATTTTTTGTTAAATTTTAGTATTTAAGTAAGGAGAGTAAATTGCTCAAAGAACCAGAATGTGTTTTGTTGGCGGTTGGCGAGACATTTTTTTAGTAAAAGATACCTATCTTTTTAGTGGTATTGCGGCATTGTGAACATTTTATAGTAATCATGGTCTAATTCTCCTATGTTATTCTTTGTATCCCCCAAACCCCCGGTAAGTGTCAGCTCAGTTTAAGACCTCTTTTTTCAAGTACTTATCTTTAAGGATAAGGCAATGCTGGGAAGCAACCTGAGCGCCTGCAGGGTTTCTATAAAATTTCTATAAAAGGGCGGAAATGGGGCTGTGGAAAAAAACGCAATTGACAATCATTATACATTAAACATATAATAAAAAAAATTCTATAAATGAAATAAGCTGAGATTAGTTAAGTGAAAGTTAGTGTGAGTTAAGCTGAGATGAGCCGGAAAATAGTAAAACACCGGTGCTCATTTGAGTACCGTTTTTTTTAAATTAAATTTTCAACGGTCATCCTGTGGGCTTTACACAAGAAGAGCTTAGTAAAGATATCCACGAAGTGGATAGTATAGCAAAGTTGAGTGGAGTTGAGCCAGATTTCAATATCAAGCCGGACTCTACATCCGGTTTTTTGTTGTTCAGGTATCAGGTAAAGGTAAATACTTGCAGGAGGCTGAAAAAAATGAATCAAACATTGCCAGACAGGATAAAATCTTATTTTTCAACAGCGTAATTAGGGGGTGTGCTATATAAAAAAAGGAAGATTTGGCCATTACGGCGGGCAGTATATGCCTGAGACATTAATGAAGGCCGTTCAGGAACTTGAAAAGGCATACGAGTTCTACAAAAATGACCCTGCTTTTCAAAATGAGCTGGATGGTTTACTGAAAAAATACGCTGGCAGGCCATCACTGTTGTATTATGCGGCGAAGATGACACAGGATCTTGGCGGCGCAAAGATATACCTTAAACGGGAGGACCTTAACCATACAGGATCCCATAAAATCAACAATGTTCTGGGCCAGGTGCTGCTGGCTAAACGCATGGGAAAAACCCGGGTGATTGCCGAAACGGGCGCCGGACAGCACGGAGTTGCCACTGCTACGGCTGCTGCATTGATGGATATGGAATGCGAAATCTTTATGGGCAAGGAAGACACCGAACGTCAGGCATTGAATGTATTTCGCATGGAGCTGCTAGGCGCCAAAGTCTACCCGGTCACCAGCGGAACTATGACATTAAAAGACGCCGTCAACGAAACCATGCGCGAGTGGACAGCACGTATGGATGATACGATGTATGTCCTGGGTTCGGTTATGGGGCCGCACCCCTTCCCGACCATTGTACGGGATTTCCAAAAGGTCATAGGTAAAGAGATTAAAGAACAACTCATGGTGGACGAAGGAAAACTTCCCGATGTAGTCATCGCCTGTGTCGGCGGTGGTAGCAACGCCATGGGAGCCTTTTATGAGTTTATTCTAGATCCGTCAGTAAAACTTATCGGCTGTGAGGCTGCCGGGCTTGGCGTAGACAACCCAAAGAATGCGGCAACGATTGCTAATGGTACAGTCGGCGTGTTCCATGGTATGAAATCCTATTTTTGCCAGGATGAATACGGTCAGATCGCACCGGTTTACTCCATTTCGGCAGGACTTGATTACCCGGGAATCGGGCCGGAACACGCATATCTCTCCGATAAAGGCCGGGCACAGTACGTGCCAATTACAGACTCTGAAGCCGTAGAGGCCTTTGAATATCTTTCCCACACCGAGGGAATCATTCCTGCCATTGAGAGTGCACACGCCGTTGCCTACGCTAAGGAACTTGCGCCCGCGATGGCAAAGGACCAGATCATCGTCGTTAACCTCTCGGGACGAGGTGACAAAGATGTAGCGGCAATCGCCAGATACAAGGGGGTATCACTTTTTGAGTAGAATCACCAAGGCTTTTGCAAACCGTAAAGCATTTATTGCTTTCGTCACGGGCGGCGATCCCGATATAGAAACCACGGAGAAACTGGTCTTCGCTATGGTGGAAGCGGGCACTGATCTAATCGAAATCGGCATACCGTTTTCTGATCCGGTTGCGGAAGGCATTGTTATTCAGGAGGCGGACGAACGTGCATTGAAGAGCGGCTGCACCACTGACAAACTTTTTGATATGGTCGTACGAATCCGTCAAAAAACGGATGTGCCGCTGCTGTTCATGACTTATCTCAACCCAATTTTCACCTACGGGAAAGAAAAGTTTTTAAGCCGGTGTGCCGAATGCGGTATCGATGGTATCATCGTCCCTGATATGCCGTTTGAAGAAAAAAACGAATTAGCAGATGTCTGTGAGCTTTACAAAATCGATTTAATTTCTATGATAGCCCCCACCTCGGAAGAACGAATTACCTTGATCGCCAAAGAAGCCAAGGGGTTCATTTATTGCGTATCTTCCCTTGGCGTGACCGGCGTACGCGGCGAGATTACAACGGATATTGGCATAATGGTGCAAAAAGTTCGGGAAGTTACCAATGTTCCATGTGCCATCGGCTTCGGCATTTCCACACCTGAACAGGCCGGCAGTATGGCCGAGTTAGCCGATGGCGCCATTGTCGGAAGTGCAATTGTAAAGTTAGTGGCAAAATTCGGCAAGGACAGTGTTAAACCTGTCTCAGAATATGTACGCAGTATGAAAAAAGGCATTGAAAATCCCCTTAAATAAATCATGAACAAACGGAAAAACCTTTTTGGAGGACACAAATTATGTATAAAAATGTTTTGAACAAAACAACAAACAATCAGGAACTGACTGAACAGGAGATTTTTCAACTTATCAGATCCATAAACAATAATGAAGTCAGCGACGTTCAGATTGCCGGTTTTCAGGTCGCACTTCTGATGAAAGGTGCTTCCCTGCAAGAAATAGCCTTCATCGCTAAAGCGATGCGCGAAAACTGTATCTCCCTGAAGCCCAATGTGGAAACAGATCTTATGGACACCTGCGGGACTGGCGGGGGCTTAAGCACTTTTAATATTTCCACCGCAACAGCCATTGTTGCTGCGGCAGCAGGTATTCCTATTGCGAAGCACGGCAGCCGTTCCATTTCAAGCCTGTCCGGCAGCGCAGATGTACTGGAGGCTCTGGACGTCAACATCAACCTCACTCCTGCACAGGTTGAAAAACTGATTGAGAAAATCGGCATTGCTTTCATCTACGCACCTTTGTTCCATCCGGTAATGTGTAAAGTTCTGCCCGCGGAATCGGATCTTGGTATCAAAACCATTTTCTATACCATCATTGGTCCATTAATCAACCCCGCTCTTGCACCCAGGCATGTCCTCGGCGTTTACAAGCCCGAGCTTATCGATACCGTGTCTTATGTAGCTAAAGAGCTCGGATATACCAACGCCATGTTTGTACACGGCCTGGATGGTCTGGATGAAATTTCCCTGCTCGGCAAAACCAGAATCAATGAGCTAAAAGATGGTGAGATCACAACCTATGAGATTCAGCCCGAAGATTTTGGCATGGAGTGCTGTACCCTTGAAGAAATTAAAACAGGCACTCCCGAAGAAAACGCAAAAACGATTCGTGGTGTCTTCTCAGGCGAAATAACCGGACCCAGACGTAATGCGATTGTACTCAATGCTGCCGGTGCATTGATAGTCGGCGGCAAAACAGCCGGCTTTGAGGAAGGCATAGCCCTCGCCAACATGCTGATAAACAGTGGTGCTGCGGCGGAGAAACTCAATCAGCTGCGAGAAATGTCTAACTCATTTGGAGCAAAATAATGAATACGAAAATTTCCGCTTCGATTAAAAAAAGAAAACAGGCAGGTTTCATTCCCGTCATTCCCGATGTAAAGTGCACTACCCCCAAAGAGGGCGATCTCCTCCGGGGAAGAGATCCGGTGGAAGTGGCTAAGCTGCTGGCTGAAGCAGGTGCACCCGCACTGTCGGTTGTAACCGAACCAAAGAACTTTGGCGGTTCCATAGAACTTCTGGAGCGAATTGCGGCGTTAACCAAGCTTCCTACCCTCCGTAAGGATTTTATTGCGTGCGTTGATGATTTGAAGATTACAAAGGATTGTGGCGCAGCGGCAATCCTGCTTATTTGCGCCACGCAATCGTTTTCATCGCTAATGAAGCTGTATGAAGAAGCTTTGAAAATCGGACTGGAGCCATTGGTTGAGGCACATACGAAAGAAGAATTGATCCTGGCCAGAAAAATTGGCGCTAAACTAGTGGGTATTAACAATCGTAATATCCTTGAACTGGAAAGAGATGCTGGAACCGTTTCTGCTACAGAACTACTGGCCAAGTATAAACCAAATGATGCAATACTAATCAGTGAAAGTTCCCTTCAAACCCCTGCGGAAGCCCGGGCAGCAGTTCGGGCGGGTGCCGATGCGGTACTTATCGGAACAGCAATCTGGCAGGCAGAAAACATGCGTGAGTGCTATCTGGCTTTCAGCAGAGGAGTGGGAGATTGCAATTAATGAGCAGCATCAAAGTAAAAATATGCGGGTTGAAACGCGAAAAAGATGTACAGTTGTGCATGAAGCTGGGAGTGGATATACTCGGCTTTGTAACGGAATACCCTATGCCGGTTCCCTGGAACTTGAGCCGCGCAGAGGCGTTACCGTTATTGAACATGGTCCAATTCCCGCACGGAAGCTGTATTGTTACCGGCGGTGCTCCCGGGAAAGTAATTGAACTGGCAGCCAACCTGCGTCCATCCATGGTGCAGCTTCATTATAAAGAAACGCTTGAGGAAACCATAATTATTTCAGATGCACTTCGGAAAATGAATATTGATGTTGTTAAAACAGTTCCTCCTGTAATGGAAGATCGCATCTCACAATTTGGAACCACGGATATTGAAACGATCATAGAGAAACTATGCAGGACCAGTATTTACGGATTGCTTGCAGATTCACGCGTGCCATCAAATGCATCCGCAAATGGTACCGGACTGGACCTTAAGTTATGCTCGCAGATATTAAATCTATCTTCAAAGCCGGTTATTATTGCAGGTGGAATGAATGCCGGTAATGTTTGCAATATTTTAATGCAGACGGGCGCGGACTTCATCGACGTCATGACGGGTGTAGAGAACAGCCCGGGAGAAAAGGATGCTGAATTATTGTCGCGTCTGTTAGCAACTATTCGACCGCTCAAAAACAAAAAGTAAAGGCAAATGCCGGTATTTGTGGCGTTGTTTATTTAGCGGCTTGTCCCAGACTGCTTTAAAAAAAGGGTGGTTATATAGCTGGGTCCTTTTGAAGTATCAAAGCAGGAAAGAAGCTACAAGAACAGAATATATGACTTGTAAGTATGAAAACCATGGAAGAAAGCTTAAATACGTTTTAAAAAAGAGGTGTTTTACATGATCAGATTACGGGGGCATCATTTAATTTGTCTTAATTACTACCGGGGTGAGGGATACGATCGGGTATTTATCGAAAACCTGGAAGACATAATGCGCAGGGCTAACCAGGGCGAGAAAATAGAGGTGGTCGCAGGTGCAGACGATATCTGCCGGGTTTGCCCGACGCTCCGGGGAGGAAAGTGCGTCGCCAAGCCCGGAATGGATGCGGAAATCAGAAAACTTGACACCCAAGCCACCGCACATCTTGCGGTCGAAATTGGCGCACGGGTACTCTGGCGGGAAATTAAGTCCCAAGTGGCAGCAACACCCAAAGAATGGCTGGCTGCTTTTTGTGCAGGGTGTGATTGGGAAACAGTCTGTAACCGCTCAACTAATTAATTTTTCAATAGTGGTTATATCACCGCACGTTTTACACTTGTAATAGACATATGTTCTTTCTTCGTGCTCAGTGGTGTATAATTTTTTTACCGGACCGCCACATGCGCATTCCATTTTAGGACCTTTTTTCATAACCAATACCTCCCGGTGATTAATTCCGGAAACATATATATTTTGACGGAACATCTTCCCGCCGCCCTTGTCTTACTCCGTAAACCAATATATTGATTGATGGATCCATATTTTTTGCAGGAGTTATTTTGGGTAATAGAAAATTAGTAAGGGTGATCATTTATGCATGAACCGGAAAGAATTGAACTGGCAAGGTGGCGTTGGATAACCCTTGCGGTGACCGTGCTGGGTATACTGCTAATTACCCTTCCCTGGATCCCGAATAAATTTAAGATAATGCTGGCCATCCCGGTATATATTAGTTTTGTTTTTGTTTATTATAAATACCTATGCTTGAAAAAACAGCATCCAACAACCAGTAAGCATAAAAAATAATTATTTTTTATGCTTCTGTTGAAATTATACCAAATATACCACTTAAATAAAATGTTTATCACTGATTTTAAAAGTTACAATATTTACCTGCCGGAATAAATATCTTAAATGTAACAACGCGCCAGTCTTTTTAAAGAACGGTCATAAGTTTTTTCCACCTCGGGTGGAAAAAGACAACCGGGAGCTTCACCTAATTTCCGGTGGTAGGCGATGCATTCGCAGCATATGCCTTTCCTCGGGCACGGTTCGTAAGTACACGTACAATTATCCTTATTTTTTTCAATTTTGCGTTGTTTCGGCTTCATAAAGCACTCTCCTTATTATAAAATAAATTATAAAACCGCCGGGAAATAAAACCTTCCCGGGTGGTTTATTCTTTAATCACAGTTATGGTTCCTTTAAAATTTTTTCGCTGATCGGTTGACTTTCCATTTGTCCATGAACAAGAAAATGTTGCTCTGCACCTCAGACGAGCAAGAGATTGATCAGCGGCAGCGAGTTATATATCTCAGCCTCCTGGTATTTCCTGCGTCCGGCCAAGATTTTTAAATTTTTTTTAATTTCTGTTTTTATTACTTCTTTGTCTGCAGTGCTATCCAAATGACAGTAATAATCAACAAGCTTATTAACCACTTTAAATTTTTCCCCGTTAAAACCGGGAGCGTTGCTCAAGATATAGGCACAGCATTCAGCAATATCCTGCTCGGGCCGGCCAAAAACTTCATTCTCAAAATCCAGGGCATAAAAAGAGTTTAGGAAAAAAATAAAATTCCGGAGATTGGCGTCATCTTTCAACAAAACGGAGCCGTTTATCTGTAAATTAGCCTTATGAAACCGGTAAAACCAGCATGCCAGCTCAGAAATCCAATTAGGCGCGTGGGCGGTGACATCATCAATAATGTTGTTAAGGAGAACCCCCTCTATATACTGCAGGTAGAGAACTTTTCCATCCGCTCCGTACACCAAAGGAACATTTATATTAAGTCTTTCCAGGTGTTTGAGCAAACGGTATTCTCTTAATGCCGCATCTGCGCCTGAATATTCTTTAGTTATGACTGGCAATATACGTTTGTCCCATTTCATTTCATTCAAAGTCACCCGGTTACGCCTGCTGTAGAAGCATTTTACTTCCGGATTAGTGATTATTTTATCCTGCATTTCGCCAGTCCTTTCTTGCAACCATATTTATACCAAGTATTCTAAAACTGTATAAACTGATTTCATAAAATCTACGCCCCATCATTAACTAACAGGGACAAATTCATTTCCGTTTTAGCGAAAGGCAAAGTAGAAAAACAGCAATACCAGGGGAGTACCTGCCAGAACCAGTTTATCTTTAAATGACATGGTTTGGGCGTACATATAGCTGCGCGTGGGATAGAGTCCAAATGCACGGCTTTCCATGGACATGGTCAGGAAATCCACCTTGCTGAGTGCCGATATAACCAGCGGAACCAAGAGATGCTTGACCACCCTGAGCAACCACCGCGGCGACAGTCCCTCCAATTCGATCCCCTTAGCCATCTGGGCATTTTTCACCAGGGCCAGTTCCATGCGGAAAAGGGGAATAAAACGCATGGCTGTAATGAGCATAAAACCGGCCCTGTAAGGCAGTCCCGCCTTCATTAAAGCATAGGCCAGCCGGTTCGGGTCGGTGGTGGACACAAACAGATAGCTGGATCCGATCACATTAACAAAACGCAGTACTATACCCAGCCCGCCCCAGAGCCCCCCGGACCAGACAGCAAAATGCCACCGGCCCAGGCCGAACTGCCAGATTAAATAACCCTCTTTGACCCATAAAATTTGGACCAATAGTATTAAAAAACCAAAAATAAAGATAAACCGCAATTTACGCACAAAAAAGCCCGTTCCCAGGCCGGCCAGATGGTAGGAAAACAGCAGTAGTACAAAAAGAACCAGCCCCCCGTGTATTGAAGGCACGGTAAAAACCGCCAGGGTAAAGCAGACGAGCAGAACCAGCTTGACCAGGGGGTGTAAGCGGTGCAGCGCTGAATACCCTGCTACATAAGTCAAGCCTGGAAACAGGTTTTTTAAATTTGTGGCGGGAAAATTAAGGTGTTTACCCCGGTTAAGGAACATCCCTGCGCGCCTCCTTGCTCCGAACTGTAAACGGATATCCGTCCGGTAAATACTCTTCCCGGCCCAGCTGCGCCAATTTCCGAAACGCCTCCTGCACGCCGGCATCAACAACCAGTTTTCCTTCATCCAAAAAAAGGATCCGGTGGCAATACGATGCAACCACCGCCGGCTCATGACACACCATCAGGGTCAAACCACCCCGCCCACAGTGCTCGCGCATGGCTTGCAGAAGCAAATCAAGGCGGTCACTGTCCTGTCCCACCAGCGGCTCGTCCAGAATTAAAACTTCCGGAGCGTAGGCCAGGACCGAAACCAGGGTCAGTCTCTTTTTTTCACCCAGGCTGAGGGTGAAAGGATTTTTCTCCCGGTACGGCAGCAAATCGAATCTCTCCAGCAATTCATAAATGTCACGCTCCGTTTTTTCGGCCGGATTAGTACTTAAAAAAAGGGACGGCAGCGCGGCATCTTTTAAAACGGTAACTTCAAACAACTGGTGGTTGGGATTTTGAAAGGTCAAACCCAGGTCCCGGGCGCGCTTGGTAACCTTAAGCGCGGTAATATCGACTCCTTTAAATCTGACACTGCCTTCCCTGGGGCTGAGCATCCCCAACAGGTTTGCAATCAACGTGGTCTTGCCGCTGCCGTTATCACCCATGACAGCAACTATTTCTCCTGGATACAGGTCAAAATTTACTGCGGCAAGAACGTCTCCCCCTTCGTAGCCCGCCCTGAGGTTTTCCACGGATAACATGGGTTGGTTGGGGTACGGCCCGGGTATCTTTTTATTATTTTCTACAAGGCAGGTTGGAGAGGGAATATATGTTTTCCGGTGATCCTGCGGGGCGCCGTCACCGGCAATCCTTCCCCTTTCCATGGTCACCAGGCGGTCGGTAATGGGCAACAGCTTCTCCAACCGGTGCTCCACAACAATAATGGACATGGCTTGTTCCCGCCTTAACCGTTCGAGAACCTGAAGCACTTCCCGCGTACATTTGGGGTCCAGGTTGGCAGTAGGTTCGTCCAGAACTATCAGCAAGGGGTTCATAGCTAATACAGAGGCAATGGCCACCCGCTGTTTTTCGCCGCCCGAGAGGGTTTGGACCTGTCTTTCCCATAGATTTAACGCCCCCACCGCATCCAAGGCGAAGCGAACCCGCTCCTCAATCATTTCGGGAGGCACGCAGAGGTTTTCCGGCCCGAAAGCAACTTCGTCATTCACCCTAAGCGTACAAAGCTGTGCCTCGGGGTCTTGCTGCACCAATCCCACGATTCCTGAAAGCCCGCCGGCGGGATAGTCCCTGGTATCCTTATCCATTACCCGCACCAGCCCCTGCATATTTCCCGGGAAAGCATAAGGAATAAACCCGGCCATACATAAAACCAGCGTGGATTTGCCGCAACCGCTGGCGCCGGTTATAGTTAAAAATTCACCCGGCTTGACCTGAAGGTTCACTTTATCCAGGGCCGGAGACACGGAACCACTGTAGGTAAAGGATAAATCTACGACATCGACAACAGTTTTAACCACGCTTAACCCCTCGATTTTTTAAAAATCTATTTTACTACAAGCTTATTTACCATCTTTACCCAGTGCCCCCCCGGGTAATTTGCGGCAATCAGGCGCAGCATATTTTCTTCACGAATCAACAGCATTTGTTCGTCAGCCAACACTTTTTGCAATTCAAATTCCACCGTATAACCATCCGTGGCGGTCACCACCAGGGTATTTGCACCATCCAAGGGACGGGTATCCCGGAGGATGACCCGCAGGGGAACCCCCGTATAATTCTGCGGCGGAACGCTGGTGACCTCTCCTTTTAATTCCGCGGTGATCGTCGTTTCATACTGTTCGAAGTCGAAAAGCCGGAAAGAAAGCGGTTTTTCCACCGCCCCTTCCACCCGGCATTTGGGACCGACCCAGGGCGGCTCAAAAACAGCGGCATAATAATATACCGCGCCGGCGGAAAATGCTGCCAGCAGCAATCCCGTGACCACCAGCCGCAGGCGGGACATAAATATTTTTTGCTTTCCATTTGCATCGGCCGTGGCAGCGGTTTTAGCTCTTGAATTAACACCCATGCGGTAAGGCCTGGCCTGTAAGACAATCTCCAGAACCGAGTGCCCAAAACTACCCGCCAGGAGAACGCCGGAAATAAAGGCCAGGAGACCGATAAAGCAAATATAGGTGACGGGAGCGCCGGAAAAGTAGAGCAATTGAAAAACAAACACGTTGGACGCAGCCGCAACACCACCCGCCAGCATGTAGCTGACCAGGTTGTACCGCCTGGTGAGCAGCAGGACAATATCGACGATGATCCCCTGCATCAGGGAAATCAGTACGATCGCCACCCCGTGGGTGCTGCCCGTAAAAAGCTCGATTACTCCTTTGAGCAGGCCGGCGGCGGCAGCTGCCCCCGGTCTCCTGATGAGACCGGCCGCTAAAATGATCCAGAAAACGTGCAGACCGGAGACAAACTGCCCGGCACCGAAAGGAACACCGCAAACCCGGTTTAAAAGATTACCCAGATAGCCGACATAAGTACTGATCACTCCGCCGATACCGCTTAAAACAGCAATAATCAGCAGGTCCCGGTTGCTCAAGTAATATTGCTTACGCTTTTTTATTTCTTCTTCCACGGTTCTACCTCCAGTCACCGGTTGTCTCCCCGCCGTCTGCTGTCCGGGCTTTCTTTAATCAACGCGAATAGTTTTTACATTGCGTACCCAGTAAGGCTTGTTCACATCGCCGGGCTCGCGCTGCCCCACGACCAATTTTAATGGATTGCCTTCGCCCGGGTTATATTCCCAGCCATCTTCTTCCCACGCCAGGATCATCTTGTATTGTTTTTCGGGATTTTGCTCGTCGATGTAATCGTCCCGCTTAACCTCTTCCAAAGTGTATTCCACTTCATAACCGTCCCCGGCAATAAAACTCAACCTGGAAGCGTGCTCTTTTAAGTTTGCTTTTTCCTTCAAGAGGTGCCAGACCCAGACGCCTTTGAAATGAAAATATTGCTTGGTTCCGTATGAATTAACGGAAAAATAATCGTCTTCGACCAGGCCACCCTCCAGGGCTTTTATTTCTTCCATGGAGAGACGTACTTCACTTTCCACGGCAGCACCCCGGATCACCAGAAAGCCATCTTCTCCGGCGGCAGGCGGCTGCCCGCCCCGGCATCCGGTCAAAATCATAAAGGACAGCAGCAGCAACAGTAAAAACAACACCGTTGCCGCTATTGGAAGGGAACATCTTTGGCCATACATTATATTTCATCCCACCCTGCTCTAGAAGAAACGGATTAATATTATGAGGGTCCCCAAAGAAACTTACAGTTCAATGCACTCATTACTGCAGGATTACTGGATTATGGTCGTTTGCACTAGTTAACTCGTCAACAATGTAAACCTTGATTACGTCGCCTGCTTTCACATTGAAACCGGCCTGGGCCGTATCCACCTGGTCGAAATCAGCTCTGGTGGCGTTAAGTCCCAATCGACTGCCGTTTCTTGAATGCGTAAAGACCACGGTTTCTTCACCGTTATGAGGAACTAGAGGATTAATGCCGGCCGTAAAATAATTAAATCCTGATACGCCGTAATTCACGGTCATAGTACAAATTCCTTCCCCGGTACTCCCCGGGGTATACGCCTGATCTGTCCCGGGGGTAACCGTGTAAAGCGGGTTTTGTCCCGGATCGTGCGTTTCCCCTTTACTGAGCGCATACGTTTCAATCAATTCACCACCGGCTTTTTTGGCCGTCAATGTCAAAACATTACCATTTAGTTCCAGGAGCTGATAATTACTGCCCGTCTCCTCCCTGGCAATATAGGGAAAACCTTCCGCCGTATCGTAAAATTTGGAACCTGAATTTCCCATCACATAGACAATTCCATACGCACCGCTTTGCACTTCCCCCTGAAAAATGGGATGGGTACGCATATAAACATGTTGATGCCCGACAAAAACCATATCCACCCCGTTTGCCTCCAAAATTGGTACCCAATGTTCACAAAGGGTTTGGTCAATTCCCTTGTAATCGTAAACAACCGGGTAAGCAGGGATATGAAAAACAGCAAAATTCCATTTTTTGCTCGTTTCTTCCAGGTCTTCCTGCAACCATTGTTTAACGCTTTCAGTAATGATGTTGCTGGTATCCAAAACCACAAAATGGGCATCTCCGTAATCAAAGGAGTAAAATGTCCCGCTTACGCCCTGGGGACCGTTATCCGGTAGAGAAAAAAATTCTGAAAACAGGCTTCCGTCATGGTTCCCCTTTGCAGGCATCATCGGAATCCGGGAGAACACACCCGTCGCAGCGTCGAGAAATTCTCCCCACTCATGTTGATCACTTCCGTTATCCGTCAAATCCCCGCCCAAAAGGGCAAATCTGATCTGGGGATTTTCGCGGTAAATCTCGTCCAATAGATTGCCCCATTGGGCATATCCGTCCTGGACATCACCCAGATATAAAAAGGTAAAATCCTGCGGAGCGGCGGAAGTCGAAAAAGATAAAGGTTCGCTCCAGGCGCCGTCCTTACCAACCCGGTAGAAATATTGCGTACCGGGCTTCAATCCGGTAAGCGTGACGGTATAATGGTAATTATCGCTGCCGGCGAATGATTTAACGGCGGCAGCCATTTGCCCGGCGGCGTCAAAATCGCCGTTAAAGCCTTCCGCTACTGCGTACTGGACCAGTGAAGAATCATTATTTGGCGTTAACCAGGTAATGGTCTGCGAAGTGGCCGGGTTCCGGGTACAGGTTAAAATAATTTGTTCGGGCCCGGTACCTTCCCCAGCCAGTGCAGACGCAGAAAAAAGACAGGAGTAAAAAAGGGCGCAAAGGAAAACCATCAGGTAGATTATTTTCCTTGCTCCCGGATGCTTTCTTTTTATAAAACCCATTTCAGATATCATTTTGGCTTGCTCCTTTATTCACCAATCCCCGGATAGGGAGCGTAGGGCAAAACCCTTCACGCCAAAGGCATTTCCAAGTTTTGCCCAACTCGCCTTCCAACCTTTTTCTTCTAATACTTTAATCAGGTCCTACTCCTGCAGAATCCGCGGGTTCCGGTCTGGTGCATTGCTTAGCTCATCTACAGTATACGCCTTGACCACGTCGCCGGACTGCACATTAAAACCGGCCTGGGCCGTATCCACCTCGTCGAAGTCCGCCCTGGTAACGCTTAGGCCAAGCTGGCTGCCGTCCCTTAGATGGGTAAATATTACCGTCTCTTCACCATCGTGGGATAACAACGTATTAATACCGACGGTAAAGTATTTAAACCCGGATATTCCAGAATCCACGGTCATGGTGCTGATACCATCTGCAGTTTGCCCAATGGTATAGGCATCATCCTCTTCTGGCACTATTTCGTAAAATGCCGGTTCCGGGACTAAATCAATACGCACGATCTGCGAGATGGACGTTTTCCCGCTGACAGCCGGTCCGACGAGCCGGAGCGGCCAACTGCCGTCAGATTTGGGTATGGTTGCCCCGTTCAGGGTGTTGGCGACGATATAGTTGTTATTCCTGATGATATCCGTACTGTCGATCGTCACCGTATAGCCGTCCGCGGCGGTAATTACCACCTGGTAGCCCTCCGCTGCCATTTCCTCATTAAAGGCGTTATCAGAATGCTGGTCGGCGTCATCGACGAATCCGGCAAAGAGCCACAGGGGCATACCTTCCCAGACCCGGTCTTGAGAATCGGTATAGGCTACCTTGTGGTCAGCACCGAACTGACAGGCAAGAGCCGATTCGAAATAGGTTTTGCTCACATCATAGCTTATCCCGCCGAGATCACGGCCGTCGAGCTCCAGCGTCCAGTCGCCCTGGGGAGCGGAGTAGAGCTTGATTTCTGTAATATACTTGGCCGACAGACCGGCGCAGGAAGGATACTGGACACCATCGCCGTAATAGTAGTGCCAGTAGTTTTCCGGCAGCGTTTCGTGCATGTCCCACTGGCCGTAAACGTGATCGCCTCCCGGGGTAAAGAACAAACGCATACCGTCGGCGTAATAAGGTACGTATTCTCCGTCAGCCCACCAGGCCAGAATGGCATCCCCCTGGCGTTCCTGCACCGAGGGGTCGGTATAGACGGAGGAATAGGGAAGCCTGGTTTCGTAACCGTCATTTGCAACCAGTACAATTTCGGTCCCGGAGCCCATGCCGCCCACAAGGTCGCAAAGGTCCTTGATGCGGGTGCCCTTCACGGCGTTAGCAATCTTGTAACCGCCAGGATAGGTTTCGGCGGAATCCCATACATCATCGGGATTGTTGGTGATTCCCTCGTAGCGGTATACCGTGGTTCCGTCCCCGATCACGTCCAGGTTCTCCTGCATCCAGAGATAATCGAACGTCTTTTCATCAAGAATAGTGGTACCATCTTCAGCGTACTTGACGATATTGAGCTCAGGTATGGACGGGGCAGTCCCAAAAGACGTCAGCTCAATTGCAACGATATTCCCAACGCTGGTACCGCCAAGGGATCCTTCGGCGCCGGCAACTCCGTCACCGACCAGGCGCAAGGGCCAGGAATCGGTAAGCGGCGCACCGTTAATCTGGTTGGCAACGATAAAGTCGTTGCTCATATCTACGTCCGCACTGGCAAAATCCTTGGTGTAACCGTCTCCTGCTTTCACCAGGATGGTATAACCGGCGTTTGCCAGATTAGCATTGTATTCGTGGGGCTGCCGGTCATCTACCCAGCCGGTCAGGAACCAGAGGGGTATGCCTGACCAGACGTTGCCGTCACCGTCGGTCCATTCTACCAGGTGGCCCGAATTCGGACAGGCCAGAGCGGCTTCAAACTCCGCCTGCGAAATAACATCACTGATCTTGCCGTCCAGGGCGAGGTTCCAGCTACCCTCTTCAGCCGGCGGTGTCTGCAGTTCGGGGATTTCTATCTTGACGATGTTGCCGACGGCAGAACCCCCGAGCGAACCGTCTTCTTTGGCGACACCGGCACCGACCAGGCGCAACGGCTCTGATGAACCGGTAAGCGGTGCACCGTTGCATTTATTGGCGACGATATAATCATTACTACTAGTTACATCAGCACTGTTAAAGGTTTTGGAATAACCGTCTCCGGCAATCACTTCCACTGTATAACCCTCTGCGGCCACGTCATCACTGAAAGTCCAGTGGCTGCCGGCCTCGATGTCGTCCACCGCGCCCAGGAGCACCCACAGCGGCACGCCGGACCAGATGTTGCCGTCATTGTCGGTCCATTCATTGGCATGACCTGACCCCGTGCAGGCCAGTCCGTCTTCAAATTCCGCCTGGGTGATGGTATCGCCTACTTCCCCGAGCAGTTCCAGGGTCCATCCTGCAGGCGGCTCAGGAAGGCCGGAAAGCTCGATGCGCACAATGTTACCTACCTGCTGCCCGCCAATAACTTCCTCACCTTTCAGGTGGAGCGGCCAGCAGTCTTTTCCCGATGCGGTCTGGAGCGGCAGCGGTTCCCCGTTCAGGGTATTGGCGACGATATAACCATCGTTGCGGGCAATATCAGCGCTGTTAAGAGTTGCCTTCCACCCGTCACCGGCGATAACATTAACTTCATAGCCCTGTTCGGCCAACTCATCATTGAAGTTGATATGGTAATCACCTTCGTCGGCTTCATCATCGACCATGCCGACAAGCAGCCACAGCGGCACGCCTCCCCAGACATTATCCTCATCGTCGGTCCAGTAAACCCGTTGGCTCACAGAACAATTGAGGCCCTCTTCAAAGAAGGCTTTGGTTACGGTGTCATCCTTCGCCCCCGAGAGCTGGAGGGTCCAGTCTGTCGGCGTGACACCACCCGTATCCACAACGGTTTTCACCGCGGCGGTAGCCGCCGCCTTGACGGTATTAAGGCCGGCCGGATCGTTAATATTAGCGGCGTAATAATACTCAACCCTGTCCCCATCTGCCAATTCAATAACGTTCAGTCCATCCGGAGTATTCATGTAGCCGTCTTTATAAACATTATTGACATACGCATACCAGTAACCCGGATCTTTGCGGTTATAGTCTCCTAAATTGTCCAACAAGAGTACTTTATCATCATCCCAGCGTTTGTCGGTAACTTCATAGGTAAAGCCCCTGGCAATAGAAGCTTTGTGCAGTGCCCCCAGCGGTGTGTTCTCGTAAACAGTGTATACTACACTCGAGTTGTAGGCGGTCACGTCGAAGGTCGCACCGGGTGTTAAATTTACCGTCCCTTCGTAGAGCACATCGGTTTCCTCGGCGGCGGCGGCTGGTTGGGGCACGGCCATGAAAGCAAACACTGTAACCAGCAGCGCCAGTGAAATGACCAGCAGGAAGCCCGGCCTGCGTTTTATCATGCCATCCATTTTTTTTCTCCTTTCTTTTGATTATCTATTCCGGCAACGTATTTGCGACCACCGTAACGGCCTCGGCCCTGGTGGCGTTGCCCTGGGGTCTAAAGGTGTTGTCGGGATATCCGCTAATGGTTCCCTCCTGTACAGCTGCGGCCACGGCCTCCCGGGCCCAGCCGGAGATACTGCCGCTGTCTGTAAACGGAATCTCTTCCGCCGCTGCAGCCGGGTCGGATGCCCGTACTATCATGGTAACCATCTGCTCACGGGTAATCAGGTCGTCCGGGCTGAAAATCTCCTCGCTATAACCCTTGACGATGCCGTGATATGCTGCAGTAGCAACAATTTCTTCCGCCCAGTGGCCGGCGGTATCTGCAAAGACTTTACCGCTCCGTAACTCCAGGCCAAAGCCCCGCACAGCAAGCGCGGCAAATTCGGCCCTGGTGATCTCATGGCCGGGTTTGAAGGTGCCGTCCGGATAACCGCTGATAATCCCGAGGGCCACCAGTTCCTTAATGGTAGCTTCCGCCCAGTGGCCGGCGATGTCCGTCAGCTCCACAAGCGGCACTTCCTCAGGCAACCCTGCCATCACGGAAAACTTGGTTAAGTGGTCCACCTGTATACTTATGGTATTGCCTGTTACCTCACCACCCAGATTTATCCACCGGCCAAGGTCTGCGTCGTAATATTGGATGGTCGGGATCTCACCCTCGCCCAGAGCTTCGGGGTCAAAGGTAAAGGTAAGGGTCACTGGTTCAGCAAAACTGTAGCTGCTGCTGTCCCCCACGCTGAACTCGTAAACAACCCCCAGCAGCCTGAAACCTGCAGGCGCAGCAGGTGGTGCAGCTACCCGCTCTATTTTTACTTCCACATCTTCTGTCCCGGTCAACGCTCCGGCCGGTATTTCGATAGTGGCCTCGTCCCCGAGTCCGATAGTCCCGCCGGTATCCGGGCTAACCGAGGCTTTACCCGTTGTGGAGGTGACAGGATCCGGGCCCGTGCTTCGAGAGCCGCCTCCGCCGCCAGGGCTAGAGCTGGATGATTTAGTCCCCACGGTAAGGGTTTTGCTGCTCACTTTGCTGCCTTCTCCGACAACAACCGTCAACGTATCGGCAGCGCCCTCCGGCACTTTGAAGTCAATGCTGTAATTCCCGTCGCTACCGGACTTTGTCGCATCAAACACCACTATATTCCCCGCTTCGTCGACTACTTTAAGGGGGACCCATGCCTCCTGCGCTGTTTTACCTGATGCTGTAACGCTTTCTCCAACTGGAGCCGCGCTTGTACTCAAAGATAGATCTATTCCGCCTGTACCAGCCGCAACCGCAGCGGGAATAAAAATCAGCAACATTAGCAATGCTATTTGAAAAAACACTGCTTTCCTAAGCCTCATCGTTCTCACGCTCCTATCGTATTATTTCACCCAAGCAGTATTACTGCAGGACCACCGGGTTGTGCTCCACGGCATTACTCAACTCATCAACAATGTATACTTTGACCACATCGCCGGGCTGCACATTGAAACCGGCCTGGGCGGTACCTATTTCGTCAAAATCTGCCCTGGTAGCGTTGAGCCCGATCTGACTTCCGTCCCTTGTATGGGTAAAGACTACTGTCTCTTCACCGCTGTGGGAGACCACCGCTCCGATGCCGGCAGCAAAATACCCGAACCCGGACACACCGGAATTCACGGTCATGGTAGCAATACCGTCTGCAGTTTCCCCGATGGTATAGGCATCGTCCTCCCCAGGTGTTATATCGTATTTTGAGACTACGGGGTCTTCATATACCGCTCCGGTCACGGTGATATTTAACTCAGAGACCTCCCGTACCGATAATCCGGTGGTTGTAGGATACATTTCACCGGAATTATAGTAATAGTACCAATATTCCGGGTCCGCAGCCAGGAACCAGTCATAATTTCCGAAGACATGGTAATCTCCCGAAGGTAAAGCTTCGATACTGGTGGGACCTTCTTTGTACGTGGCTTCAGCAAACCAGACCAGACGCATGCCTTCTGTGTAACCGGTATCCGGGTAATTGCCGTCCCGGTACCAGCAGATTACCATGGGACCCTCACGGCTTGAGTAATCGTAAACGTTTTCATAAGCAAACGTTTTATTGAAACCATCACTTGCTTTTATTTCCAGCGTATCGCCCTCTGCCATACCGCCCACCAATTCGCAGAGGTCTTTCACGTCGGTACCTTTCACGGCACCCATATCCTTGGTGTCCCAGTTAGTATCTTCTGCCTGGTTCCAACGGAGCACCTGTTCGTTTTCTTCGTCAGGATCGTCGAGAAAGACCGGCCCCTGGTGATAATAATGCGTTGTTCCGTCGCCCATAACGGATATATTATCCTTCAACCATTGATAATCTAATGTTTCCTGCGCGAGAACGGTCGTACCGTCATAAGCGTACTTGGTAACGGTGAGCTCCGTTGTCGCGGCCACGGCTGATTGCGGCACAACCGCTACCAGGGCGAATACTGCGGACAGTATTACCAGCGACAACAGCATGCCCAGCCCATACCTTACAGGTCTATTCATATTCATTTTCCTCCCCTCACTGACTGGATAGTTTTACGATTAACGAAAACTTTAATTAATCTACCAAATAATAAAAGTTTTTATTTTGTGTTTATAGGCCTGCCTCCTTTACCCGTATGCTGCAAACCCTTCTCAACCGCAGTATTGGCAAAACTTGCCACACCACAATGTTTATAATATCCGGTGGATAATCATAATTGCTTCACCTCCGGTAAGTTAACTAAAATTAAGGAGAACACATATTAAAAATAAAAAACGAACTGCGAAAGGCAGTCCGCCTGTTATTGTCTCATTAGGCTTCTCCTTTCCACCATGGGGGGCGCACCAGTTTCCCGGTCCACCTTAACGGCCTGAAAACCATGACTTGTGAATATTTTAGGTTGACAGGCTCGGAGTATTTTATTGGTTTGATTTTGTTTACTTATCCGGTAATCGTAATCTCCCGGTTCTCGTCTTCGTAGTCCACTTCCGCTCCCAGGGTCTCGCTGACAAAACGCAGGGGCACAAAGGTACGGCCGGCCACGATTTCCGGGGCGCAGTCAATGGCCTCCTGCCAACCGTTGACCAAAACCCTGCTGGAGCCGATTGTGAGAACAATTTCTTTTTCGCCGTCAGTGATACTTACCTGCCTGGTTTCGTGGTTCCAAGCAACCCCGGCATCCAGGGCCTCGCTGACAAAACGTACCGGCACCAGCGTGCGCCCGGCCCCGGCGTTGATGAAAGGGGCCGCGTCCAGGGTGCAGGAGGCGCCGTTAACCAGGGCTTCCCTTTGTCCGACGGTGAGTACGATGATTTTTTGCCGCGGCTCCCCCGGTACTGCACCCGTTCCGGGTTCTGCTATTGTTGACGGTTCTTCCGGCGGCGCTGCCGGAGAACCGTCAACAGGCTCCGTGTCCTCAACCCGGTAGTTAAAGGTGACCACCTCACTGTCCAACTTGCCGGGACCGATGGTGACCGCCTTGATGGTCGTATCCTCGTTGACGGGTCCAATGGGATGGTTGATAGTGCCCAGGACATCGGCCCGGGCCGGCCACCACCGGCTGGCAATCCAGTTATACACCGGACTGTCCATGGCCGGGGTGCTGCCGTCCGTGGTGTAGTAAATCTTATCATCGTCATTGTGAAGGTTGCTCAGGGTCACCATGGTTCCCGCGGGCACCGTGCCGGCAGGCGGATTGGCCTGCGGGGCGTCCCATCGTTCCGGCTCGCCGGTAAGCACTTCGATTTTATTCAAGTATTTAACGAATAAATTTCCCGTTTGCTCGGTAACCGTCCGCTGTCCCAGCATCAACAGGAAGGAATTCAGGTCGTTCATATACCCGGGATTATCACTGCCTTCCACGCTAACCAGACCGACAATCGGCTCCACCTCCACCTTGCCCGCCGGATCGCCGGGGACATGCCCGTCACCGTCAGCACCGGCTTTAAAACGGGGAAACCGGTAACGCTTGTCCCGGAGCAGTTCCTTAACCGTAAGCGTTACGGTGTAGCCGTCTTGGGAACTGAATCTAATCAGCTTGGCCTCACCGGTCATCCCCGCCCCGGCGAGCAGGTCACACAGCTTGACCCCTTTCCCCACATACCATTTCTTGGTGGGCCAGGTGTTAATGCAACTGTACACATACTGGTGCTGTTCCATTTTTTCAAGCTGCTCCCGGGTAAACGTTGCCGGGTGCAACACCCCGTTGCCCGTAATTTCCAGCGCTTCCGTCGCAGCCAGGGCCGCTGCGGGCGGGAGCAGGCTGAACGTACCGGCCAGCAGGAAAATTCCAAGAATAATGGGTATTAACACGTAAGACCATTTTTTATTATCCGTACGCACCGCTAAACTCCCCTTTCTTGCATGCACCCTCATCGCCTTCCCCTGTGAAGGGCCTGCCGCTCCAAGCTCAATACAATCTTGCTTATTATTTAGTCAGCATGAACAGCTGTCCCGTTGCGGGATCTTTGTAAACCGTGCCCATCTCCTCGTAAAGCTTACCCTCACCCTGGGTTTTGATCAGGTCGTCACGTATTTCCGGGGTTTCATTGACTTTTTCCCCTTGTTCCAGGTTAACCCGCTTACCCAGACCAATATCAACATTCCAGTGAATAGCCAGGGCAAGCATCAGCCCGCAGGCAAAAACCAGCATGGCGTCAACGATATTAACCACCCCCTCCAGGGGATTAACCTCTTCGTGCTTCCAACGCCTCCTGCTCCTCAATCCGCTTTCCACGGGCAAACACCTCCATCAGGCTCTCCATTAAAACCTCGAGGGAACACAGGTAATCCTCATACCACCTTTTCCGCAGCCGGGAAATGGCAAAAGCAATGCCTCCGGCGGCCAGACCGGTTACCGTAGCGTCAAAGGCCGTCAGCAACGAATCGGCCAAGGTTTTGGTATCCCCCTGTCCCAGCGCGATTAAACCCGGTCCCAGCGGAATCAGCGTGGCCATCAATCCTAACATGGGTCCCAGTCGCGTTGTCAGGTCGGTTCTATTGGTGATCCGGGCGTAATGCAGTTCTTCGCCGGCCAGCAACCGGCGCGCCAGTGCCTTCAGGGAGGCGGCGGGTAAATCACCGTGCTTGACCAGTTCGCCAAGAGCCGTCTTCTGGCGGCGGAACAGGCAGCTGCGCTCAATCTGATCCATGAGCTCCCCGGGATCCTTATCCTGAAAGGTATCTATCAACCCCGGCACGTTAACTTTTTTCTTGCGCCGTTCGGTCAGGGCTTCCACCAGCAAGGCACCCAACTCAAACGCCGCCAGAGCCAGTAACAACAACAAAACGGTAATGGTGGGCATTAATAAACCGGACGAAATAGCATGCATCGTTTCTTTTAGGGGTACTAAAACAGTTTCCGTCAACTTGCCTCATCGCTCCCTTTTATATTCTGCGTATCTTTTACCGGCGCCCGAGATGAACAGTAACCAAAAAGTCACGACCGCCGTCCGGTCTTGAGCCTCCTGCAGCGGCAGGGGTACGGTATCGGCCGAAATTGCGAAAACCTGCCAGGCCTCCTGCTCCGTCTGCTGCATGACGTTGCCAGTGGCGGAGCCGGCGGCAAGCTCTTCTTTCTGTGCCAAATATTGCGCCCTGTCTTCCGGCACCGGCGGTTCGGCAGGAGCTTCCGGAACTCTTTCGGAAGTTACTGCATCAGCAGCGGGGGCAACCGCTTCCGGCGTTTCGGGCGGCTCGGGCGGTTCGTTTTCCGGCGGCGGCCCGTCAGAAACCTCCGGCGGCTGCGGCTCTTGGGCATTGGTGGCGGCCGGCACCGCATCCCCGCTGTTTTCTCCTGCTGCCGGTCCGTTTACAACGCAGGTGGCCGTAAGGTTGCCCTCTACCGTGGTTACGGTTATGGCAGCTGTACCCGGACCGACCACCGTTACCAGGCCGCGGTTATCCACGGCGGCCACGCCGGTATCGCTGGAACTCCAGGTTACCTCCCGGTTAACGGCATTGAAAGGGGCCACGTGCGCCGCCAGCTGAAAGGTGCTGCCAATGGGCCGGTCAATGACACTCCGGTCAAGGGTCACCTCAGTAGGCGGCCCGCCCGGAACCTTCGTCGGATCAACCGCCTTACCCGTAAGATCAGCCGTAAAAGTAAAGGTGACCACCTCGCTGTCCATTTTGCCGGGTCCGATGGTAATCATTTTAATGACGGTATCCTTTTCAACCTCAATGGGTTTATTAACCCCTTTCAAGTCATCTCTCTGCTCCCACCAGCGGCTGGCGCTCCAGTTGAACATCGGGCTGTTTACCGTCGGGGTGCTGC
>Ga0334898_1000790_pt1 | contig 43488 bp, 45 predicted proteins | sample GraSluR3_MG_10_FD_207228 | JGI IMG/M metagenome (GOLD analysis project Ga0334898, IMG submission 207228) | Sludge microbial communities from methane-producing bioreactor in Wageningen University, Netherlands - Granular Sludge_3_08-R3 | ecosystem: Engineered > Bioreactor > Anaerobic >... | reverse complement strand
GATAAAATCTGCTAATGGGGGACTACATAGGCGTTTCCGCATATCTTTTATTGATATATAAAGAATTAGCTCCCAAAATTTATCCAAAATTAACCTTTTTCGCGCTTCGCTGGGAAACTTGGGTTAAGCACGAATGGGGAAATGACAAATTTTACCGTTCTCCGAGAGTTGGTTTAAAATTAGATGGAGATTCAGTTGACAGTAAAAAGTATATAATGATGCCTTATTGTTATACGATAGGGGATTTAAAAATAGACAAAAAATACAAAATAAATTCATATTATCAAAAAAGAAAATTTAATTTTAAAAAGGAAGCTATTGATGTGTGGAAAAATGGTGCAAAGTGGGAGAATAATCAAAAATCTATGTATAAAGAAGAAAAAGAATATATAGCCAAATACAACGAATGGAACGAAAAATACGGCAAGGCAGTAAAAGAATTTCTAGATAAAAAATAAACTTATATTATCCTGCCGTTACGACGGGAATTTCTCTAACTCAAGTATGTCCGCTAAGGCGTAGTAGTAGCTTGTGTCGATATCGTATTGATAAGCGCCCTCGGTTTTTTCCATCCCCGTAACCATATTGACCACCCGTTTTGCGAACTTGATATCGAGAGTATGCCCTCCCTTGTAGGAGATAATAAACCCTCTGATATCGAAATTGAATATAGGCAGGACACCGATAAGGTCGAGGATTTTATGACGAACCGGCTCATCACCGTACCGGGGTGAGTTGAGCGAACGGTTTTCCTGTTTGCTGAAAACGTGGATATTTTCAAAGTCTCCGCCGAGAACGAGACCGTGCTTGCGGTAGTAGTCAAGGTCTTCTATGAAACCGAAAGTTCGGGCGGCGGCTATATCTTTTATGAATGTTGCCTCGTCAAATTCCATATTGAAAGACTGCGTGCCGATAGGCGAATTGGGGAACGAGATTGTGTAGTTGAGCTTTAAACCGTCGTAAGGCAAAGCCACTATAAATTTATCCTCCGATGTAACCCAGACGGGGTTGATAATACGGAGCATTTCCTTGTTTTTTGCCTGCTGCACTATACCCGTATCGCGGATAGCTTCGGAGAAAGCGCGACTGCTCCCGTCCATTATGGGAATTTCGGTGGTGTCCAACTCGATTATGCAGTTATCTACTTTCATACCGTAGAGCGCCGCGGTAAGGTGTTCCACCGTTTTGACTATCGCTTTCCCGTTGCTTACGGAAATGTTGTTCTGCGTATCGACAACGTTATCGACATTGAACGGTATAAAATGCTTTTCGCGGTGGTCGTTATATACAAATACTATTCCCGTGTCTTCGGGGGCGGGTTTAAGGGTCATTCCTCCTGATTTTCCGCTGTGCAGACCCTTTCCGTTAAAGGTAATCTTTTCTTTTATGGTATTTTGCAATCGCATTCAATTACTCCCCTGTGAATATTAAATCCCGTTATTAGTTTGCAATAAATGTGCCATTGTTACATATTTTTATTTATTTGCAATGTATAGAATTATGCTTCGATAATATTAAAAATTCGGCAAAATGTATAAAAAAAAATACACCTATTTTCGGGTTTCTATATAATCCGACAGTATCTTTTGCGCGGCGTATTTGTTGATATTTTTCTTGAAGTCCTTTTTCTTGTAGCCGGTCATTTTCATAATTTCGGATGCGTGAATTGATGATGCGGTTTCATCTATGAAGTCCACGGGCAAGCCCGTTTCGGCTTGTAGTTTCTTCGCAAAACCCCGCACCTTGTTTTCCGCCGTATCGGTGGATTCCGACAGAGGCAAACCGAGGATTATCTTTTCAACGCCGTATTTTTTACACAGCGCGGAGAGCTTTCTTAACAGGGCGTTGTCGTTGAAATACACGTCTAACGGGGATGCTATAATCTGTAAATCATCCGTAACGGCAAGCCCCACCCGCTTTTCGCCGTAGTCGATACCGAGAATCCGTCCCATCGTTATTCCTCAAGCCTTTCCGCAATATAGCGGGCGGCTTTTTTTACTACCGGCGGGTTTCCGAGCTTTGCGCGGATTTTGTCGTAGTATTCAGTATAGGTATCGTTTGTTTCTATCAGGGCAAGCGTATGTTTTACTATTTCGCGGGGGTTAAAGTCTTTTTGTAAAAGTTCGGGGAAAATCTTTTTATCCGAGAGTATATTTGGAAGCCCAATCATCTGTTTGGGAACCAAGCGTTTACCGATAAAAAAGGTCAGCCCCGAAACCTTATAGCAAATCACGGTCGGTTTTTTAAACAGCGCGCTTTCAAGGGTTGCCGTGCCGGATGCCATAATATTCGCTACGGAATGATACATCGCCTGATACCCCTGCCCGTCTATGATTCTCACCTTATCGGCAAGCCCCGCCTTTGATACCGCATCCCTTACCGTTTTATCGAATATACTATGTGAAACCGGCAACACGATTTGAAAATTATGCTCATCCGATAAAATCCTGCCTGCCTGAAGCATCGTGTCGATAAGCGTCTCAATTTCCTGAAAACGGCTACCGGGAAATATCGAGACAATCGGCAAAGATTTATCCAAACGGTTTTTTATATAAAAATCGGGGTCGGGGTTGAAAGATTCGATACGGTCGATTATAGGGTTGCCCGTATGCGTAACGTTTTCGGTGTAACGGGAATAAATCTCGCGGTCTTCATCGAAAAAGGTAATAAGATAGTCGGCAATTTGCGGGATTTTAGGCGCGTTCCATTCTCCCCAGATTGAAACCCGAGGCGGGATATAAAAAAAAGTCTTGGCGCCGAGCTTTTTTGCTTTTCGTAAAAGAGGGATACTGAATCCCTGGTTATCCACCGCAATAACCGTCCTGATACCGTTATCTTTAATAAATTTAGAGGATTGCTTGATAAGATTAGCCTTCTTTTTATAAAACCGGAGAGATTCGATAAATCCGACTGTGGAAAGCGTTGAAACGTCTTCCGTGATGGAATTAAGTCCCGCGTTAAACATATTTTTCCCGCCGAGACCGTAGAATTCAATGTCGGTGATGGAATTAAGTTCGCGCATTAAATCCGCGCCCAGAGAATCGCCTGAGATTTCGCCTGCCGAGATAAATATCCTATGCTTTGCCATAATGCCCGACTATACCTCGTTTCGATAAACGAACTACTTCTACAATCCCCATAACGTTTTTATCATCCGAAAATTTAGTCTCTATTTCATTACACATATCTTTATAGCTTTTTCCGCTGTAAAGCATCTTGTATGCTTCTTTGATATTTCCGCGTTCGGCAGGAGAAAACCCTCCGCGCCTCAGCCCGATAATATTAAGTCCGTGAACCTCTGCGGGAACCCCGTCGGCTGTCATAAACGGAGGAATATCCTGAACAACCTTGCCGAGCCCCCCTACAATCGAGTATCTGCCTATACGGCAAAACTGATGAACCGCGACGTTTCCCGAAAGAAAGACATAGCTGTCAACCGTTACAAAACCCGCGAGCAAAGCTCCGTTAGCCATTATTACCCCGTTGCCGACCTTTGTATTGTGTCCAACGTGCGAATTAGCCATAAGAAAGCAGTCCTTGCCGACTACGGTTTTTTCACCCTCGTTGCCCTTTATGGGGGTATGGATAGTAACGTATTCGCGAAGAACCGTGTTTTCGCCGATTTCGATAAGCCCGGGTGTGCCGTCATAGATTAAATCCTGGGGCGGTTCGCCGATAGCCGCTGCGCTGTGGATACTGCACCCGTTTGCGATTTTCACGTCGCCGCATATATGAACATAGGGGCCGATTTTCACATTGTCTCCGATTTCGATATTGCCGTCGATAACGGCATAAGGCGAAATAACCGTGTCTTTGCCGATTTTGACATTATTGCCGATAATGGCGGTGGGATGGATATTACTCATTTTTGTTCCTTTCAAGTTCCTGTTTGAGCATTTCTTCGACAAGCCCGAATTTTTTTCGGTTTTCGCTGTTAAGCTCCATAAGATTTTGATGGGATTCCAAAATTAGTTTAATATCGTTGTAATCCTTTTCGATTTTTTTATGTATTTCTTCCGAAACTTCAACCCCGCTGATACAAAAATCTTTTTGAACAGGCAGGATTTCCATAAGTCCCATAGTATTAAGTATTTCCTCGACTTTTTGCGTGGGATTGAGAATAATAACGGAAGCAGAGGGATTAATTTTTTTTATTTTTTTATCTATATGCACAATCACCCCGATAAACGAACTATCTAAATAAGTGGATTCCGACAGGTCAAAATAGATTGTGTCTATTTGAATGCCGGAATTTTCGGCAAATTTAGAGGAAAGGAAATCAAAAAGCTGGGAACAAAATTCCATAGTCCCCCTCCCGATAACCTTGACAATAAAACCTGCCTTTATAGGACCGACTAAAACCCTTGACATATCAGTCATAAAAACTCCTAAAACTCGTTGGTAATAATAGGCTGAGAGTTTTCCACGTTATTTTTAAAGATTTCGGCGAGATCCTGCTCTTTCATAGTTTTACCCTGCCCGGTAAAAATCATACCTTCTTCGGCGAGAAATTTCGGGGAATAAAGATTGCCGAGCAAAATGCCGGTTGACAATATTTCCACTTTATTTAAAGCAAACACACTGCCCCTGATTTTGCCCCCGATACGGACCGAACTTGCATAAATATCGCCGACAATTCTGCCCTTTTCGCCAACTAAAACGACTCCCTTGCCCTTAATAGTCCCTTTAAAATCGCCGTCGATTCTTAGAAGACCGTCGGAATAAAAATCACCGCAAAACCCGTTATGAAAACCTATAACGCTATTACTTTGCGGAGTCTTAAGTTCCGCGTTGACTTGAATATCCTGCTTCAAATTATTCTCGCTCATTAAATTATTTATCTCCCCCTTAAAAAGGATAAAAACATTTATTAAGGTTGCATATTAATAAACGGTTGAGGATTAACTGCCTGATTACCGATTATTACCTCATAATGCAGATGGTAACCGGTTGAACGCCCGCTTGTTCCGACATATCCGATTACAGTGCCTTGTTTCACCTCAGAACCTACACTTATAGTAGGAGCAAATCTTTCCATGTGGGCATAACGTGTAGAGAAACCGTATTTATGACGTATTTTTATCATCCATCCGTAACCCCCGTGGTAACCTGCTAATTCCACAATCCCGTCTGCCGTAGCCTTAATGGGAGTGCCGGGGAAAGTTGCCATATCTATTCCGCGATGTTGCTCCACTCTCCATCTGTAAATAGGATCTACGCGGGGACCGAAAGGCGAGGTGATTCTCGCGGAAGTGGCAAGCGGGTATAAGGATGGGATAGACTGCAATAACCTTTTATAATTGGCGATAAACCTTCCCAGACTACTTATGTTCTTTTTGGTAACCTCAAGCTCGCGCTCAAGACGTTGAAGCTCGCGGACTTCTTTGGGAAGGGTGTCGTTGGTTTCCAATGCCGGGAGAGCAACATCGGTAAAATCATAGATATTTCGCGTTGTTCCCGATGCGCGGATAGTATCGTTTATATCGCCCTTAAAATGGGTAAATCTTTCACTTAGAGAGTTTATGCTTCTCTTAAATTCTTCTATTTCCGCAGATTTAAACTGGTTTTGAGTTTTCATACGGTTGTAGCCCTGAACCGTTCTTTGATTATCCGAAATAGCGACAACGGAGGTGGTAATGGTTGCGACAAGAATAACAAGAGTAAAAAACATAACATAGTTTGAAATCTGTATGTTGACAATCTTTTTTTCGGTATGAGGAACCATCATAATGGTTAGTTTCTGGGAACCTTTTTCATTAATTTTTAAAGCAATTTTGGTCAAAGCTCTTTTTACATTATTGAAAAACATCGCAACGGCTTCTTTAAATTTTTGCCATTTTGATTTTTTATATATTTCCGTCCTTGACCTGAACGCAGGTCGCTTCTTGCTGTAATTAGCCATTCCTACCTCCTGATTGCAATACGATACGCAAAACAGAATTTATTGTAACATATTGCAAAAAAATTTACCACTTATTCAATGGTTATTTACGAACTTTTTGGATTCCCCGCCCAATACAAGAAGATTAAGCCTAATATCGCAATATACTTTAATTCGTTTACTTGTCCTAATTTCCGAAAACCCATCTGTCTATCAAATCGGAGCGGTTAAACTCCGGCAAATTTCCTTTTCTTCAAGACAAATTTCTATGACTTCCTTTATGTTTTCCATTGCTTCGTCCATTGTTTTACCATAAGAACGGCATCCCTTGAATAAAGGACAACTTACAATAAAATACCCGTCTTCATCCTTTTCAATGATTATCGGTATATGAAACTTCCTTACCTTCATCTAATTTTTCCTTATGGCAAATATGCGGAAATTTATTTGACTGATTCATTTTTGCCACATATAATTTTGATACCATCTCCGAATAAAGTCAAGAAAAATTTCGTTAGTAAGGAGAAAAAATGTTTATAGATTCTCATTGCCACCTTCTGCACACTTTCACCCCCGAAGAACTCGAGTCTTTCTTTAAAGGGCAAGAAAAATTGCGCTATATAATAGAAATATCGACAAATTTTGAGGAATTCTTTACCTTTAGGAATATGGAATTCCCCGACCGGATATACAACGCGTTCGGGCTTTATCCCGAAACGGCAAGCTGCTTTGATAAGGAGATAGAGCGACGGTTTCGCGAGGCTATTGCGCAATATCCCGTTGTAGCTATCGGAGAGGTGGGGTTGGACTATTATTGGGATTACGGCACCCCTTATGAACAGGAAGTTTTGTTCCGCAATCAGCTTGAGATTGCCGATGAGCTTTCGCTTCCCGTTATTGTCCATTCAAGAAGCGCGTTTGACGATACATACCGTATCCTTAAAAGCTGTCAAATCAAGCGTCCCGTTATTATGCATTGTTTCGGATATGGAGCGGAACAGATAGAGGCGTTTCTTGCGGAAAAATATTACATTTCGTTTGCCGGAAACGTTACATTCAAAAACGCCTTTGATTTACAGGATGCGTTAAAACTTGCCCCGCTTGAACAAATTTTACTTGAAACGGATTCCCCTTATCTTACTCCCGTTCCTATGAGAGGAAGGAAAAACCGTCCCGAATTTGTCGAACACGTTTATAACTTTGTTGCTCAATTCAAAGAAACCGACTTGAATAAACTTGTTGAGATAATCGAAAATAACTTCAATAGCATATTTTTGAGATAAAATTAAAATAAGAGGCTGTTCCGCTGAGGAACAGCCTCGCCTTTAGGAATAAGAACAAAAACGGGGGATAATCCCCGTCTTTATAAAACGTGATTATTTGTGCTCTTGGATATACTTTACAGCATCACCGACAGTCTTAATGTTCTGAGCTTCCTCATCGGGAATGTCAATACCGAATTCCTCTTCAAGAGCCATAACCAAGTCAACGATATCAAGAGAATCAGCGCCGAGATCTTCTATAAAAGAAGCTGCTTCTTTTACTGCGCTTTCATCAACACCTAATTTGTCGACAATGGTTTCTTTTACTTTGTCAAATATCTCTGCCATATTAGAACCTCCTCGTTATTTCAAAAACACGTTGCATAGATTTTAACCGTCCTAAATATTTCTGTCAAGAAATTAGTTTTTATATTTTTTTGCCGATATTAATTAATGGTGTATATTAACTATATACCCGTATAAACACTTGAATAAGGAGGTTTTCGATGCGAAAAGGGCGTATCGACACTTGTTTATATATTACAATGCTTTTGTTAATCTTAAGTTCGGCTTCGATTTTTGCGGATGATTTTATAATAGATGAACCTGTCGGGAGAGCGGGCGGACAATCTACCGTTTCCCTTCCGGTTTCAAGACGGTCTTATGATTACGCGATTCCATCTATCGGTTCCGCGCAAACCGCCGACAATCTCAGACGCGGCGATTTTATCACCGAGTTTATAATGTATGACAACGGGGGTTTCGGGGCAAGGCTTATGGTCGGTATCTTTGATATGTTATCTATCGGGGTTTTTGAAAACATAGACGGTTTAATCGGCAGTGATGACATTCATTTAAACATCCCCGGCGCTATCATAAAATTCTCTGTTTTTGAACCCTCGCGACCGTTTAACCTTGCGATAGGTTTCGACAGTTTTGCTTACGGGCAGGGCGGAAGTTTTGTAACCGATGGCGGAAATCCTGCTACTATTTATGGGGTCTATGCCGCGGGAAGTTACGTGTATGAGGTTTTTCGCGCTAAGAATATTGTTTCTTTCGGACTGAGATTTCCGCTTTTACCTTCCGATTTCCGCAATATCGCCAACACCTCGTTTTACGCGGGGGCGACACTCGGCACTAAATTTATCAACGCGGGGTTTACCGTTGAAAATATGTATCTTGATTTTTCACGTCCCGAGGAGATTTTACCCTCGCTTGTTCTTAATTTTACCCCTATACCTTCGTTTTCAATCGGGCTTTCATTGCAATACCTTTTTTCGGAGGACAGGGTAAACAGGATACTTATTCTTTCGTATAAAACAAGATTTTAGGCTGATATGAAGCTAAAAAAAATTATTGAGATTATTAAGCTGTTAATATTGTCTCTGTCTTTTGCCGTTCTTATGTCTCTTTTCTGGACTGTTGACTATTATATCTATGTAGATTTGGTAATAAACGTATTGTTTTTTGTCTCGATAATAAATATTGTCTATGTATTTATATATGAAAACATTATAATGAAAAACCGTAATTTTCCCGCGATGGCTACAATATGCGGAATATGGTTCGGATTTCTGAAATTTGCCGAGATTTACAGTCTTTTTATGGATGCCGGTGTGGTTTCTCATCGCGAATTTTTGATTGTTGTTACCGTAATAACTCTTATTTTTCTGGGTTTTTATATATACCGCACCTTCATACAAAGTTTTAAAATAAAAACCGATATAAGAATCCGTCCTTATGCAATGATAGTCTTGTCGTTTATATCGGCAATATTTATCGGGACAATACTGCTGTTTTTGCCGGTATCGAGAGCGGCGGGCGCGCCTCCTCTTTCGCTTGTCGATTCGCTTTTTACGGCAACCTCGGCGGTTTGCGTTACGGGACTTATTGTGGTTGATACCGGGACTTATTTCTCGCAATTCGGGCAGATAGTAATACTCGGGCTTATACAGATAGGGGCTTTGGGAATTATGACGTTTGCGGGATTTTTCACCCTGTTTTTAGGCGAAAAAATGAGTTTATACAGCAAAATTACAACCCGTCACGCTTTAAACGATATCGGGGCTTCGGTAACCACAAAATTTATCCGCGCGATTATATTTACTACGTTTATAATTGAGATTATCGGCGCGGGATTATTGTTTATCGAGTTTCGCAAACATTTTCCGCTCGGCGAAGCGATTTACACGTCTGTTTTCCATTCAATATCGGCATTTTGTAACGCGGGATTTTCTATCTATTCCGATTCCGTTACGGCGTTTGTATCAAATCCGCTAATAAATATCGTTATGATGTTACTTATAATAATCGGGGGACTCGGTTTTTTCGTGATACTTAACGTTTTGAATGTTATTAAAAAAAAGAAGCGACGGATATCTCTTCATACACGAATTGTTGTGATGACAAGCATATTTTTGGTTATAATCGGGGCTGTTGTTTTCTTTTTACTTGAATACAATAATATTCTCGCGGAGAAATCCATAGGGGAAAGCGTGTTGGTTTCGTTTTTTTCTTCCGTAACAACCCGAACTGCAGGGTTTAATACTGTGGATTTTTCATCCGCCAAAGGAGTAACCCTGTTTTTTATAGTAGTGTTGATGTTTATAGGGGCTTCGCCGGGCTCCACAGGGGGCGGAATTAAAACCACTACCTTTACTACAATCGCGCTTACCGCATATAATACCCTGAGAGGAAGACCTATGGTGAGGTTTTTCGGACGGGAATTTCCCGTGAAAGTAATACGCAAGGCTATTGTTATGTTTTTTATCTCCATCACGTGGGTTACGGTTATTTCAATAGTAATCGGGTCAATAGAGGATTTTGATATGATGAGAGTGCTTTTTGAGACCGTATCCGCTTTCGGAACTGTCGGGCTTTCCACTGGAATAACCTCCGATTTGTCCAATCTATCAAAGATTCTGATAACGATAACTATGTTTGCGGGGCGTGTCGGATTTTTTACGCTTATGCTTTCTCTCGGATTTGAAAAAAGAACCGAGATACGAAGACCCGAAGAAAAGGTTATTATCGGTTAATCCTTTTTAACCCCGTATTTTTCCATCTTTGAATAAAGGGTCTTTCGGGTAATGCCGAGCTTTTGAGATATTAACGATATATTAGAGGAATACTTTTTAAGCATATTTTCAATATACATCCTTTCGATAGTTTCCAAGCTCGGTTCGCTTGCGAAAATATTTTCGCCGCCGGAAGCCTTGTGCAATTTATAGATTTCCCCGGGGAGGTCGGAAGCGTTGATTGTATCGCTGTCTGCAATCAAAACAAGACGGTTAAACAGATTTTCCATCTCGCGAACGTTGCCGGGCCATTTATAGTCAATCAGATATTTTGAGGTTTCCGCGGTTAAGCGGATATTTTTATTGTATTGGCGGTTAAACTTATCAAGGAAATGTTCTATTAACTCCGGGACTTCTTCTTCGCGTTCCCGCAGAGGGGGCAAATCAATAGGAATAACGTTCAAGCGGTAGTATAAATCCTCGCGGAATTCTCCTTTATCGATAAGTTTTTTTAAATCCTGATTTGTTGCGCTGATAATACGAACGTTGACGGAGATTTTTTTATTGCCGCCGATACGCAAAAATTCTTTTTCCTGTATGACGCGCAGGAGCTTAGCCTGCACTCCCATAGCAACATTTGAAATCTCATCAAGGAATAACGTTCCCTCATCTGCAAGTTCAAATTTTCCTTTAGTGGTTTTATTAGCTCCCGTGAACGCCCCCTTTTCATATCCGAAAAGTTCCGTTTCAATAAGTGATTGTGGTATTGATGCGCAGTCAACGGCTACGAAAGGTTCATTTGCGCGATTACCGTTATAGTGTATTGCGCGGGCTATAAGTTCTTTACCCGTTCCGCTTTCCCCGTAAATCAGGACAGTCGCGTCGTTATTCAGCACGTTTTCCACCCTTGAAAATACCGTTTTCATTCCCTTGCTTTTTCCGCCGATTATATTGGGGAATGAGAAACTCCCTTTAATCTCTTTTTCGAGTATATCGACTTTTTCTTCAAGATTCTTTTTGTCGATAGCGTTGCGGACGGTGATTCTCAGTTTTTTATAATCAACGGGTTTTACCACGTAATCATAAGCCCCCAACTTCATAGCTTCAACGGCGTGGTCAATATCGCGGTCTGCGGTAATCACTATCGGGATAATTTTATAGTTTTCTTCTTTTAAAATCTTTAATACCTCAATTCCGCTAAGACCCGGCATACGCATGTCAATCAAAACTACATCGGGCATCTCCGTTTCGACAAGTCTTATAGCGATATTTCCATTCTCCGCGAGTAATACGTTATATTCATCTTTAAAAAGTTCATACAAAAATTCGCGGATACCGAGTTCATCATCCGCTACTAATATAGTTTCTTTCATTTTTTACCTGCCTTTGTGTTTTCTAAAGCGGGGAAATTCAGTATTATTTTGGTATATTCATTTACTTTGGAATCTGCGGTAATAGTTCCCTTATGCTCATTCATAATTTTATATGTAATACACAATCCGAGACCGCTGCCGCGGGGTTTTGTTGTAAAGAAAGGGTTGAATATATTTTCAAGGTCCTGCGTTTTGATACCGGGTCCGCTATCCCGTATTACTACTTCTATACGCCCCTCATCCATTTTTTTTCCAAAAATTTCGATTATTTTTTCGGGCTTGTCGGTTTCCACCAATGCCTGTATTGAGTTCAGGATTATATTGATAAAAACCTGTATCAAAAGCTCCGAGTTGCCGAATACTTTCAGGTTGCCGTCTAAGTTATTAATAAGAGTAATAGTGTTCTGATTAATATGAAACGAGACAATTTCTATCACCTCGCTTATTACGTTGTTGAGCGTAACTTCCGACATAACGCCGATTTCGGGGCGGGCAAATGACAGAAACCGCTCTATGATATTATTAAGACGGTTGATTTCATTGGAGGTTATACTTGCGAATTTATTTACGAATTCCATGTCGTCGATACGCTGAGGGAGAAGGTCGGCAAAACCTTTTATTGATGTCAGAGGATTTTTTATCTCGTGCGCAATACCTGAAATAAGTTCGCCCGTTACCGCAAGTTTTTCGGTTTTACGAAGTTGCTTTTCTATTTCTTTTTCCTGTGTAATATCCGTAATAGTATAGAGATAGAACGACGGTTTGTTGCCGAGATGGAGAAATCGTTTTGCGACGTTAAGATATATAACGTTGTTTATCCCGGGCACCCGCGTTTCAAGATTAAACACCTGCGCATCGTTTTGTTCGGCGATAAATTCAAGCAATCCCGTTATATCCATTGCGATTTTAGAGCATAAATCACGCATATATCTGTTCTTAAAAAGGATATTTCCCTCAAGCGAGGCGGTAAGGATACCGGCGGGGATATTTTCAAGCACGTCTTCATTAAATTCTTTAAGCTCAATAGTCTTTTTATATAAAAGCGCATTGCCTATGATAGACCCGATTTGTATGGAAAGAGTTGATATAAAACGGAAGTCCTGGTCGGTAAAACAGGGTGTCGGCGAGGAAAAACTCTTGTTGGCAAGGAAAATTACAGCTATAATCTCTCCCTTGTTAAAAATCGGGGTAAAAAGCAGGGATTTTATGAACCCGCTGTATTCTTTTTTTAGTTCCAAATCCGATGATTTGTCAACGTCCGCTATTAACAATATTTCCTTACTTTCAATCAGGTAGTCGAGTATAGGTTTTCCCGCGTATTTTATATAGTTTACGGCATCCGGCTTGAAACCCATCGAAAACTCTTGCGTCTCGCTATCGTGAAAAATCTTTAAAAGTCCCACTTCGGCTTTTATCATCTTGATTATAGTTCCCAATAGATATGAAAACAGGTATTCATCCCCGATATTTACCGTGAAAGCGTTGTAAAATTCCGAAAATGTATTTAAGATAAGCTCATCGGTTTTTTCCACCATCTTTCTTTTTTCATCTTTCATATAAAAAATATCTATTACCTGATTGGCGGTTTTGAGATATTTTTTTTTCTTTTCACCCCAGAAAAAAAGTCCGTGTTCAAAATCCACAAATTTTATATCAATTTTAAAACCATAAGAATTTAAAAATTTTTCTACTGCGGAAGGGGTTTTGTCTAAAGAATCCAACTCCTTTCTTATGGAAGCCATATTGGTAATGATTTTTCCGTTCCAGATAAATACATAGTTTTTAGTGATTTGTTTAGTATGATGTATTATGCTTTTTCTAAAATCCTCAGCTTCCGTTTGATACATTTTTAAACTCGTTTGAAATGGAATTTTTGTAATCCAAAAGATTATCGAGGTTGTAAAAACTCCGTCTTTCGCTTAGAAGGATGTGGACAATAATATCGCCGAAATCAAGGAGCGCCCAGCCTCCCTCCCATTTTTCCAATGGGTTTTTAAGGGCAACCTCGCTTTTATCCATCAAATCTATAACATAATTTCTCACGCTTTCAAGCTGCAACATATTGTCAGCCGTAGAAACAATATGAAAATCGGCAACGGATGATCTGTCGGTTAAATCATAAACCTCAACATCAATAATCTTGTTATCCTCAAGTTCCCGGACAATATCGGTTGCCAAAGTTTTTATATCTTTCATTCCCATCCTCAAAATTTAGCGATAGTTTTAGCGACCGCCTCGCTATCCATCTCATTTATAACGATTTCATAATATACGCGAAGCACTGAAGGCACGGACATATTGACTAATCCGGAATTTCGTCTGAACTCGTTATATTCCATTTCGGCAGCGGGGGTTGTTTTTACAATATGCAATGCGGCAAAATCAATATCGCCGTCTAAAAATGCCTGAAGCCCGTTTGATTTTTTCAGAACCGACAACAGGTCGTAAAAATGTCTGCGGGTGGCTTCAGCAAAAGTAACGTCGCGGAAAAATTTTGTCAGTTGATAATCCGAAAATTCGTAAAGAGCGTAATTTTCGGTTAAATTTTCGATAAATCTGTCGAAATTGCGGTCTTTATTTCGTTTTTCGGTTATAATCTCAGGAAATTTATCGCTTTTTTGAGCAAACAGGAGAATCTCATCTTCATTAAGGAGACGCATAAATTTGTGATAATTTTTTCGGTTGAGTTCGCGAAGCATATACTCATAGAAAAATCGCGCGGTGGTTTCACCGTCAAACGTGGTAATTGCCTCGTGGATTTTAACGTCGCTCATTGCCTTGTTAAACGCGGGGTCTTCTTTTGTCCTTTTTTCAACAGCTTCGCCGAGAGCGGCAAAATCCTGCGCGCGGAACTTTGCGCGTTCTTCCTCGTTTAAGATATTAAAATATTCGTCGAATCTCTGTTTAAACATAAGCACGTCATATTCAACGGCGCATCCGCTCAAAACAATTCCCAAAACAGCAATGACGGCAAATTTCCTAATTCCTTTATTCATACGCTCTCCTTTTAATAACTTCTTTTAATAACTATGATTGAGAGGGTATAAGTATATTTTCATATACCTGCGTTTCCTCATCAATTTCAAACATAAAAACCTCGTCCCTTATAGGATTATTTATGGTTGAGTAGTTGATTGAAAGCTGGATAGTCTTACCGAGTTGGTTTACCGCGTTAATTCTTCGGATAAGCCCGTCTTCGCTTACAATCATCTCAATAGAACGAAAGCCCGCCGTGTTGCTTCTCGGTGAGAAAAAGACCCTGTAAGCAGGCGCGTTGGCATAGCTTACGCGATAGTTTCCGTCCCGCGGCAATACGGGAACATACTCGCGCATCAGACGCTTTATATTCCATCCGACCATCGGGGTGCTTGTGTCTCTGTCCAAGCCTTCGCGGACTGCAATATTATGGGATTCAAAAAACAGCCAGAGATTTCGTCCGTCCGATACTATACGGTTTTTGTTTTCATAGTCCATTGAAAACTTGTTCGGGGCTTTGTAGTGAATTTCTCCGTTCATATTGCGGTTATCAATGCGATAAGTAAAAGTTCCGGTAAACGTATTGACTTTAGCCACACGGTCGCGTATCAGATTGGCGATAGTCGTCGCGTTAAACACGTCGATGGTTTCCGCATACGCCGATGAGAAAACTCCCGCCGTTAATATTACTAAAATCGCTACAATATATCTTTTCATAAGAATATACTCCTTAGATAGATTTATTTTCGTCTATAATAAATTATATTGTATTATTATCGAAATGTAAAGTTAAGAGAGGGCAACAATTGCATTAATTAAAGAAAAATTTGCGTTCGGGGAAAAGCCCGTATATGCCGCCCGTATGTATAAAGAGTATTTTGGCGTTCCTCTCGATTTTGTGATTTTTGAGTAAAGTATCCAAAGCCCAGAAGGTTTTTCCGGTATATACGGGGTCCAGAAATATTCCTTCCTCCCGCGCCGCAAGTTTTATAAGTTCCATTTCCTCTTCCGAGGGGATAGCATATCCCGCCCCGACAAACCCGTCTATAATATTTATATCTTTCGATGATATTTTCGTATCCACACCGTATTTTCGATTAAATTTTTCGGTTTCTTCTAATATTTGCGATACGTGGCTTATAAAAAAATCCTTGTCTAAAGAGACGTTGACCCCTAAAATTTTGGTATTCCATCCGAAAACGGACTTCCCGATAATCAATCCCGCAAGAGTTCCGCCCGAACCTACGGAACAGAAAACGTAATCGAATTTTAAGCCCAACTCATCCTGTTGCTTCATAATTTCAAGCGCACAGTTTACATAACCGAGACTCCCGATAGTGTTAGACCCTCCCATAGGGATAATATAAGGTTTTTTGCCGTTTGCCCTTTCTTTTTCGGCGATTTCCTCCATTATGGCGTTGTTCCATATATCATCCGGTAACGCCCAATGGAGTTCGGCATCAAGGAGGTAATCAAGCAGGAGATTGCCGTCATAGGGTTTTTGGGGTTGTTTGCCGTATAGAAGTAGTATCGGGTGAAGTCCGCGAATACGCGCAAGCACGGCGGTAGCGCGCGCGTGGTTTGATTGAGTGCCTCCGCAGGTAATAACGGTATCCGCGCCCTGCGCCTCCGCATCGTAGAACAGGTATTCCAATTTGCGGATTTTGTTGCCTGAAAGTCCCGCTCCCGTCATATCATCACGTTTCATATAAAAATCAACGTCATAACGTTTGCTTAATCTCGGCATATATTGTATCGGGGTGTTAAGTCTTCCCGCGGATATTTTCTTATTCAAAAAATCGGGGATATTCACGGTTACCTCTATTCTTTCTTTTTTCTTTTTCTTGAAATACGACGCATAAGGCTTGCGGGCATTATTTTAATCAACAGATGTATTAATTTATAACCGAAACCGGGGATACATATAACCCTCCCGCGTTTAAAATATCTAAGCGAACAGGCGACAACCTCTTCGGCGCTCATAAAATGCTTAAGAGCTTTTTTGCTCAGATTTATTCCAAGGCGCTGATGGAATTCCGTCAGAGTGTATCCCGGGCAAAGAGCCTGTATTGTTACCCCGCTTTCTTTAACCTCTAAGGCAACGGACTCGCTGAATGCGTTAAGGAAAGCCTTAGTCCCGCAATACATAGATGCCTCAGGACCGAACATATATGCCGAAACGGACGAGACATTAATCACCCCGCCGCGACGGTTATTTACCATAGCGGGCAGAGCGCTGTGGGTAAGCGCAACGGTTGCCTCGCAATGCACCCTGAGCATATCAAGATGGGATTTTACAGGGAGTTCTAAAAATTCTCCCTGTGTGCCGAAACCCGCGTTGTTTACTAAAATTTCAAGGTTATCAAGAGTTTTGATTTTTTCCGCAAGGCTTTGGGTTTGTTTATAGTCCGAAAGGTCGGCGATTATGTAGTCGGCTTTTACCCCGAAGTCGTTTTGTATAACCTCGCACATCTCGATAAGTGTTTCCTCCCTTCGCGACACGATAATAATATCACATCCCTGTGATGCAAGCTGACGGGCAAACTCCGCGCCGATACCGCATGAGCCTCCCGTTATTAAAGCAAGCCTGTTTTGTTTGTCGGTTTGTTGCATAATATCTCCTCACGGTAATTTATAGCTTATATTCTAACACAAAACAGCCTTAATTAGCAAGTTCTAAAAGATTTGCATTAATGAGAAGTTTACTTTAATCTATAACGCAAATTGATTTTATACAAAATTTGGAATTTTCAGTTTGGGGGCAATATGAAAGATACCGGCAAAAAATTCCTCTTTAAATTACAATTCAAAATTTATGCAACCAATGTTGCAGTGGGTTTAATTACGCTTATTGCAGGCGAGTTATTGCCCTCTATGTTCAACAATCGTCTTGATTTAGCCGGCGCTACTTTTTTTGAACGGGTTGCGTTTGCATTTAAACCTATGGTTTTATCGGTGTTTGCCTTTGCAGCAATACTGGTTAATATCCTGACCTATTTTATTTTAAAACCTTTGTTTCGGTATTTCTCCAAAGGCACGGATTATGAAAAGGCGCGTGTGGCAACGGTGCGTCTCCCTTGGGTGTTGATTATATATCAGGTGGTTTTATGGTTTGTCGGTTCTACGGTTTACTATTTGATAAAGGGATGGGAGGTTGAAAGCGGAGTTCCTTACGGATGGACTTATTTAATCAAAATGGGGGGAGCGTTAATAGCGGGCGTTTATTCCGGGCTGATAATAAACGTTATACTTATGAAGCCCCGAACGATTCTCAATATGATAGACATTCGCAAGGGAGAGAACGACTATTTTGCCCGAAACAAGGACTTAATCGGTATAATCAGCGTGGCGGTTTATGTTTTATCATTTTTTTGCTATCTTGTCTATTATTATTCGCTTGGGACACATACGGGAAATTTATCGGACTTGGTAGTGGGTATCGTTATTGTTTCGCTTTATTTGATGTTGGTATCGGTGGGATTGGGCGTTTTTTCCCGTCAGCAAACACTTTACCCGATAAAGATATTAGAGGACAGTTTTTCGGGATTTTCCAAAGGGCAGGCGGATTTATCCAAGCGTATCGTGCTTATCCATTTTGACGAAATCGGCGAATTGGTTTGCGGATATAATATGTTTATGGATAATCTCAACAAGGACTTCCTTGTGTTGAAAAACTTAGTTATTAAAATGCATAATTTAGCGCAGTCCGTATCGCAATCATCGCAGGATTTGGCATCAAGCACCGAAGAGCAGGCAAGCGGCACGGAGCAAATTTCTTCTATGATGCAGGAATTTGCCGAGGCTATGAACGGGATAATGACAAGCATAACGAACCAGGCGGAGATAGCCAATCGAAATACCGAGAAGGCAATGGCGCTTTCCAATGATTTTAAGACTATAATAAGCACCGCTAAGATAATTAAAACCAAATCATCGGAGAATCTTGAGTCTGCAAAGAGGGGAGCGGAAGTTATAAATATTTCGATGGAAAATAATTTTAAAGTGAATGAAAACCTGAAAACAATGACCTCAAAGATGGAGGAGGTTGGGAGACAGACGCAAAATATAGATGAGATATTAAAATCCATACAGGATATAGCGGACAGGACAAATATTCTCGCGATGAACGCATCGATAGAGGCGGCGCACGCCGGAGAAGCGGGCAAGGGTTTTGCTATCGTGGCGATGGAGATTCGTTCGCTTGCCGAGACTACCGCAAAATCGGTGCAAAGTATTGCAGATTTGATTGAATATATCAAGAAAAGCGTTGAGGATGCCGTTGATATTTTCCGTATGAATGAGAAGCAGGCGGATGAGAACGCCAAGTTGAGTAAGGACGCCGAGGCGGCGTTATCGTCTATAGTAAATAACGTGCAGAACGCCGCGGATATGATGGCGGAAATCGGCGCTATTACTCAAAATCAGGAGGGGTCTATCGGGACGCTTGTCGGGGAGATACAAAATCTTGCTCAGGCTTTTGATGAAAACAGGGCAACAATAGACACACAGGCCGAAAACGCAAGGCAGATAGACGGGTCGTTGTTATCACTGTCGAAGTCGTTTGAGGAAAACGCCCGGTCATCGGATAATTTGTCGAATCTTGCCGTAGAGCTTGAGACTATGGGCAAAGGGCTTACAAGTATTGTCGGGCAGTTTAAAATTAATGAAGAAAACGGCACGGATATGGAAATATAGAATTGCCCGTATGCAATGTGCTTTATGCATAGTTCAAAATTTTAGTTTGTTGAATTTGCAATATTTTTAATTTTGCTTTAATCTAATACCTAAACGTTTGTTTTTTGATTATTTGCTAAAAGAATTTTGGGGGGTCTATGAAAGATATAGACAAAAAAAAATTCCTGCTCAAATTAAAACTCAAAATTTATGTTATAAATTTTGCGGTTTTAGGGGTTGCCCTTTTTTCCAGTGAGTTTTTAGCCTCTATTTTTAACAACAAACTCGATTTGGCGGACGCTTCGTTCATTTACAGGGTAGGTTTTGCGTTCAAGCCTACGGTTATCGGTGTATATATAGTTTCCGTTATTATTTTAAACATTATAACGTATCTGTATTTGAAACCGATGTTCAGGTATTTTTCAAAAGGCACGGATTATGAAAAGGCGCGCGTGTCAACGGTTCGGCTGCCTTGGGCTTTGATAATATTCCAGATAGTAATATGGTTTATCGGAACAACGGCATATTTTGTAATTAAGAAGTGGGTTCCCGACGGCGGGATTCCATACGGATGGGTTTTGTTTCTCAAGATGGGAACGGCTATAATAGCGGCAGTATATTCCGCATTGATAATAAACGTTTTACTGATGAAACCCCGCAAACTTCTTAATATGATAGATATTCGCAAAGGCGAGAACGACTTTTTTGCCCGAAACAAGGACTTAATCGGAATAATCAGCGTGGTGATATATACTTTGTCTGTCCTCGGTCATATAATATTTTATTATTCCAACGGGACTCATCCCTCAGACCCTAATCACCTGCTGATAGGTTTTATTATAGTCGGTGTTTTTCTGCTTATTATTTCCGTCGTTTTGGGATACTTTTCCCGTCAACAGACACTTTACCCCATAAAGATTTTGGAAAAAAGTCTTGCAGGATTTTCCAAAGGGCAGGCGGATTTATCCAAGCGTATTGTGCTTATCCATTTTGACGAAATCGGCGAGTTGGTTTACGGATACAATATGTTTATGGATAATCTCAATAAGGACTTCCTTGAGTTGAAAAACTTAGTTGTTAAGATGCACAATCTGGCGCATTCCGTATCGCAATCATCGCAGGATTTGGCATCAAGCACCGAGGAACAGGCAAGCGGGACGGAGGAAATTTCGTCCACAATGAAGGATTTTACCAATGCTATGAATTATATATTGACGAGTATCAACAATCAAACCGAAATAGCATCGCGAAATACCCAAAAGGCGATTGCGCTTTCCAATGATTTTAAAACAATAATAGGCACTGCAAAATTAATTAACGGCAAGTCCGTTGATAACCTTGATTCGGCGAAAAAGGGCGCGGAAATTATCAATATTTCGATGGAAACAAATATTAAAATCAACGATAATCTCAGGAATATGACCTCAAAGATGGAGGAAGTAGGCAAGCAGACCAAAAATATAGACGAGATATTAAAATCCATACAGGATATAGCGGACAGGACAAATATTCTCGCGATGAACGCATCGATAGAGGCGGCACATGCGGGGGAAGCGGGCAAGGGTTTTGCTATTGTGGCTATGGAAATCCGTTCGCTTGCCGAAACCACTGCAAAATCCGTTCAAAGTATTGCCGACCTGATTGAATATATCAAGAAAAGCGTCGGCGAGGCTGTCGATATCTTTCGTCTGAATGAAAAACAGGCTGATGAATCATCTAAATTAGCCAAAGATGCGGAAAGCGCTTTATCCTCTATTGTAAGCAATGTTCAAACCGCCGCCGATATGATGAGAGAAATCGGGTCTATTACCCAAAATCAGGAAGATGCCGTTTCCCGGCTTGTTGAGGAAACACGGAATTTAGCAAAGGCTTTTGATGAGAACAAGGCGACTATTGAAAGCCAAGCCGAAAATGCAAGACAAATTAACAGTTCGCTCGGATTGCTTGCCGAATCTTTTGAGGGGAACGCGGTTTCATCGGATAATTTATCAAATCTTGCCGTAGCGCTTGATGATATGAGTAAAAATATCACCAAAATTGTAGAACAGTTTAAAATCGTTGAGGTAAACGGGGAACAGGTTTAGTTCCCGCAAAAATGGTAACGTTGATTGAAAGTCTCATCATAAGAATTTCGGTTTTAAATCCGGTTAATATCTTTGCAATCCTGCCTTAAACGGATTACTTGACTTGCTTACAGCCTCTTATTAATATTATACCGGGTTAAAGGAAAAGTAAATGAAGATAGATATGCACAATCATACAACTCTTTCATCATCATGCAGCACCCTTGATATACGGGACTTGATTTGTCGGGCAATGGAACTCGGTATAGATGCCGTATGCGTAACGGAACACGATACGCTTGAAGGAGGGATGATTGCTGCCGAAATAGGGCGCGAGATGGGATATAACGTTATTCCCGCGCAGGAGGTCGGCACGCAATACGGGGATATTCTCGCTTTCGGGTTAAAGCGCGACAATTTGCGCGGGATTCCCGTAGAGGAGCTTTACAAGATAGCTGTGGAAGACGAGGCGGTATTAATAGCGGCACATCCGTTTCGCAGGGGAGGGTTTTCTATCGAAAATTATATATATAATTACGGCAAATGCTTTGTCGCAATAGAAACCCTTAACGGGAACTGCGGTGAAATCGAAAACCGCAATGCTTCCGAGTGCGCCATTAAACTTAAATTGCAATGTATCGGGGGTAGTGATGCTCATTATATCGGGATGGTGGGGCGGTTTTATACGGAATTTGCGGATAACAACATAAGAGATATTGACTCACTTGTTTATGCTTTAAAATACTCGAAATATCAGGCTAAGGAAAATCCTCTTTATCGCGGGAGGTAAATTGAAATATACGATAATCAGCGACATCCATTCAAACTTTATAGCTCTTTCGGCTTTCGACAAAATTTGCGATAAGGACGCAATTTTGCTTTGTCTCGGTGATATTATCGGGTATGGCGCGCAGCCGGTAGAATGTATCAAATATATCCGCAAAATTGCATCTATTGCCGTCAAAGGAAACCATGAGCGAATGCTTATCAACGAGCAATATAAAAAATTTGCAAATCCTTTTGCCGTAGCTGCAATAGAATGGAGCGAAAAGGTTATTCCCCATAACTATCGCACATATATTGAGGCGTTAAGCGACAAGGTTGAACTCGGAGCGGATTATCTGCTTGTTCACGGTTCGGTAATCCATCCCGATGAATATATAACCTCAAAGTCTAAGGCTCGCGATTCAATCGTGGAGTTAAAGAATGCGGGCAGGAAAATAGCGTTTTTCGGGCATACGCATATTCCGGGTATTTACGATTCGGACGGGGCTTTCCATTACGAAGAGGATAAGGAAATTAGACTTGATAAAGACAGGCAATATTTAATCAATCCGGGGAGCATAGGACAGCCCCGCGACAGGGACCCCCGCGCCTCGTTTTGCATATTCGACACTAAAGAAAAAAGTGTAATTTTTCACAGATTTGACTATGATATACAAAAAAGCGCAAGTTTGATAATAGAAAAGGGATTGCCGCCGTCTCTCGGCAACAGATTGTTTTACGGATATTAGATTATAAGTCCACAAGCAAAGAGAAGTCCAAAGGCGATACGCTGTGAGTGAGCGCGCCCATAGAGATAAAGTCAACGCCCATCTGCGCAAGTTCCACAAGCCGGTGTTCATCAATATTGCCGGAAACCTCAACCCATTTTTCGCCCTCAATAAGGGTTAAAGCCTTTGCGACAGTCGGATTATCCATATTGTCGAGCATAATTATGTCGGCATCGGTTTTAAGAGCCTCCTCAACCTCGGCGATAGTTCCGGTTTCAACCTCGATAACGATTTCGGGATAAGTCTCTCCGGCAAGAGAAACGGCTTTGCCGATAGAGCCGACGGCGCGGATATGATTATCCTTAATTAATATCATATCATAAAGCCCGATACGATGGTTAAACCCGCCGCCTATGGCAACGGCGTATTTCTGAAGCTCCCTCAGACCGGGGATAGTCTTACGCGTGTCGAGAAGTTTTGCCGATGTGTGTGCGATTGATGAGCTAAGACGGTTGGCTTTGGTAGCAACCCCCGACAAAAGCCCGAGAAAATTTAGGGCAATACGTTCGGGGACAGCGATAGAAGAAGCCCGTCCCTTTATACGGATTACGGTTTCGCCCCGCCTGACATTACTGCCGTCGGTTTTCAAAATTTCAATCTCGGTTAACAGCGAACTTGTCGCAGTCTCATAGACCGTTTTAAACACATCTACACCGCAAACTATACCGTCCTCTTTAGCGATAACTTTCGCGGTTTTTATCTCGTCTTTAATTTCTTTAAAGCAGGTAACCGACGTAATATCGCCTATGCCGTTTAAATCCTCACGGACAGCAAGCTCAATTAGATTTTTCAGGAAAAAGGGGGATAGTTTTTCAATCTTTTTGGGGAAAGGAATAATGCGTTTAGACATAGTTGCCTCGTAAAAATTAACTGATTTTTTCAAAGATAAACTGGCTGATAGCTTCTTTATCCTGTTCCGAAACGTTGGTAAACCGAAACGCACAGAATTTTTTTTGATAAGCTACAACAACGGCATCCACAAGCACATCCCTGCCCTCAAGGATAAACTGCATATTTTTAATCTCCATACCCTGCTCAATAGCTTCGGGAGGGAAAGTGCCGACAAGCTCTACGGCAATACCGCCGGAGCTGATATCGCATAAAACGCCGAGTATAAGTTGCATATTTCGCGGGGAACGGAATTTAACGCCGATACGTTCGCTTTCAATGGTAGCATCCAAAGTAACGCGGACAAATTTACGCTGAGGCGGCGCCCCCTGTTTTTTTTCATATAAATCAATAATATATTTGGCGATTGTTTCGCCTGAGGCGTTACTTTTTATAAAGCCCAATGCGCCGAGCTGTAATGCTCTTGCTATCTGTTTTTTGTCCACTCCGCCTATAAGCATCACTATGGCAATCTTGCTGATTTTTTCGGAGCTGTTGTTTTTCATCCCCGCTAAAACCTTAAACGCCTCGTCATAGTTTTCCTGTATAACGTCAAAGACAACCACTTCAATAGGACGGTTTGAAAGTTTATCAACTAAATCTTCAACGTTATCCGAATGAAAAACCGAAATTCCCATCGGAATCAGCGAATTGACAAACATCTTTCTTACGTAATACGACTGGGTGTAAATCAAAACATTCATTTGGATTCCTCAAAAAAACTGCCCACCATATTCCCTGTATAATGCGGTATATTAATTATACATTCTCTTTAATTGAATGTAAACTTTTTCGGCAATAAGTTTAGGGATTCCCTCCTTTACAATATCTTCAACGGTTAGGGTTTCGATTTTTTTCTTGTCCAAAAATTTATCTATAATAATACGCTTTCTTTTTTCGCCGATACCCTCAATACCGTCAAACACCGAGAGAAGGTTTGACTTACCTTTCAGCTTATTGTAATAGGCATTGGCGAAACGATGGGATTCATCCCTGACCCTCTGGAGTATATGCAAAGCCGGCGAGTTTTTCTCGAGGATAATGGGTTTATTGCCGTTAAGAGTATAAATCTCCTCGTTCTTTTTTGCAAGCGAAATTATATTCAACTCAAGACCGAGTTCGTTCAAAGCGGAAAGCGCGCTGTTGAGTTGACCGCGTCCCCCGTCAATCAATATAAGGTCGGGAAATTCCGCATCCTCATCGCTCAAACGACGGTATCGTCGCAGCACCGCCTCACGCATCATAGCGAAATCATCGGGGGTATCCTTGGATCGGATTTTGAATCGCCTGTAATTGGATTTATCCGGTTTTCCGCCGTAAAACGATACCATAGAAGCAACGGCGTTGGTTCCCATAATATTGGCAATATCAAAGCCCTCTATACGCATAGGGATTTTATTTATCCCGAGGATATCGGCAAGCGAAGACAACGCCTGCGAGTCCTCGATTTTACTAAGCGTTTGCGCGAGATGGAGTTCGGAGTTTTCATTCGCCATTTTTAAAAGCGCAACCTCGTCTTTGTCGCGAGGGATAGTGATTCTCATATCCCGCTTATACTCCTCTTTAAAATAATCCTCAATCATCGCACAAATACCGCTATAATCCGTTCCGATAATAAAGGCGTCCTGTTTTTTATCGGAATCGTTGAAATACTCGATAATAAAGCGCGCGACGGTATCGGATATAACCTCGCCGTTCTCCTCAGCGATAATCTCCGCCGAGTAGCTTCGCTTACCGACCATCCTTCCCCGTCGGACAATATTCACGACAAAAAGCATCTTTCCCATATTAACAGCCGAGCCGACAAAATCGGCATTAATCCCCGAATGGAGGAAAACATGCTGGTTTTCCTCAAAGGCGCGTATGGCGTCAATTTTTTCCTTGATAACCTGAGCTTTCTCAAAGAGGAGTTCGGATGATGCACGTCTCATTTCCTTATCAAGCGCACAGACAAGCTCGGTGTATTTTCCGCCGAGGAATTTTAACGCCAAATCGACCTGTTCGCGGTATTCCTTTTTATCGACCTTATCTACGCATGGCGCGCTGCACTGGTTTATATGATAATTCAGGCACTCCCGTTTCGGCATCTCACGGCAGGTGCGGATTTTAAATAATTTCTGCACTATATCTATATACCGTCTTACCGAATGTGCGCTTGTGTAGGGTCCGAAATACAAAGACCCGTCCTTCGGCGTGTTGCGGGCAAAGACTATACGGGGAAACCTCTCCTTAACCGTAACCCTGATAAAAGGATAAAACTTGTTGTCCTTAAACATCACGTTAAACTTCGGGTTAAACCGCTTGATAAGATTCGCCTCAAGAATAAGCGCCTCCGCCTCATTAGAAACGCAGATATAATCAATAAGGTCGATATTGCGGACAAGAATTTGAGTCTTGGTATCGCCGTGCTGTTTCCCGAAATATGATGCGACCCTCTTTTTAAGACTTTTCGCCTTGCCGATATATATAATATCTCCGTCCCTGTCTTTCATAATATAAACGCCGACGGAGTCGGGAAGCGAATTTACCTCGGAGGGTCTAATATAGCCCTTGTGTTCGTTTAAAACGGAACGGTTCATTTTTACCTCGCTGATAAAATATAACCTGAAAAAGCAGGAGTGTCAATATAGGGGGGAGGGAATGGACTATAAAATATTTAATTTTTCTAATTGACTTTTTTGTTTAGATAATTATAATAAAGCAAACTGTTGAAGGGATTTGATTTCTTTATGAGTGACAAAATTTAGTTGGAGAAAAAATGACTTTAGAAGAGTTTAAACGGAAATTTCAGGAATTAAAAAAACAAGGCTTTGTTAAGACTCTTAGAAATGGTCCAACGGGTATTGGATTCACATTTGAAACTCTTATGGGATTAAAAGAAGATAATCTGGCAGAACCGGATATAGATGATATTGAAGTCAAAGCTCATAGAGAAAATTCAAGCAGTATGATAACTCTTTTTACCTTTAATAGGAAAGTATGGCAAATTAATCCGTTAGAGGCTATAAAAAGATATGGAAGTTACGATAATAATGGGCGATTAGGAATGTATTACACGATGGCTTTAACTCCCAATAGCGCTGGGTTATTTTTGTCGGTAAATGAGAGGGAAATATCAATCCAACACACATCGGGTGAGGTTATAGCTATTTGGCAATTATCAGCGCTTGCCGAACGATTTTCACAGAAGCTGCCTGCATTATTGTTTATCACTGCGCGCACAGAAGAAAGAGCGGGCAGAGAATATTTTCATTTTTATAGAGGGCAATTAATGCGCGAAACCTCTCAAGAATTATTAGCGGATTTGTTTAGAGGCGGTTATTTATTATTGGATTTAAGATTACATGATAGAGGAACAAGGGCGCGAAATCATGGAACGGGATTTAGAACATTTGAAGATAAACTTCCATTGCTTTTTAAAAAGATTGAGGATATATAGCTATGAATTATGCAGAAAAATGGGCTGATTCAAGTTGGGATTTCAAGTTGGAAAACACAAAAACAGAAACACATTGTTATCATAATTATCCTGCAATGATGATTCCTCAAATTGCAAAGCGCTTGATTAACACCTATACTTCTAATGATTCAAAAATGCTTTTTGACCCTTATTGTGGTACAGGCACATCTTTGGTAGAAGCAAATTTAAAAGGAATAAATGCTGTTGGAACAGATTTAAACCCATTGGCTCGACTTATATCTAAAACAAAAACTTCAAAAGTAGAATTGCAAATATTGGATTTATACTTAAAGGAATTTAATGATTTTGCCTTTAATATAAATTTTGGTCTTAATAGGTTTAATATAGTTCTTCCTAATTTTGCTAATATGGATTTTTGGTTTAAGAAAGATACTATAAAAAAATTAGCAGTAATTAAACAATTTATAGATAATATTGCTGATGAAAAAGTAAAGAATTTTTTTTGGGTTGCATTTAGCGAAACCGTAAGAGAAAGTAGTTTAACCAAAAATAACGAGTTTAAGTTATATAGAATGTCTGAAAAACAAAGAGCAAAATTTAATCCGGATGTATATGGAATAATCAATAGTAAGTTAGCGAGAAATAGAAAGGGACTCGTGCAATATCTTGAAAAAACAAAAAACATCAAATCAGAGACAATAATTTATGACTTTAACACTTCTGAGGGTGTTTTCGATATCGAAAAAAAATCTATTGATATAATAATTACATCACCACCATACGGAGACAGTAGAACAACCGTTGCTTATGGGCAATTCTCAAGGTTAGCAAATCAATGGCTTGGAGTAGATAATGCAAGTCAAATAGACAATCAGCTAATGGGAGGACGAGCAAAAAAAATTGAGAAAACAGGAATTTTGATTGTTGACAGAACAGTTAATTCTATTGCTGAGATAGATGAAAAAAGAGGACAGGAAGTATATAGTTTTTATTATGATTATTGGAAATCTATTACTAATGTATCTTCACTAATAAAAAAAGGGAAATATGCTTGCTATGTTGTAGGTAATCGCAGAGTCAAAGGAATAACTCTTCCCACACATGAAATTACAAAGGTTTTATTTGAGGAAAATGGATTTAAACATAAAAACACATTTGTTAGGAATATTCCAAATAAAAGAATGCCCAGTGAAAACAGTCCGACAAATATAGTGGGTGAAAAGTCAAAGACAATAACTAACGAATATATTGTAGTCATGCAAAAAATTTAAAAATAGTTAAAACCCACTCAAACAAAGATAGAATTAAAAACTACATACTTCCATTGATTGAAACACAATCCCCCCACTCCTAAAACTTCCTCAGCTTCTCGTTTGACATTATCCTAAGCCTCTTATATAATTAAATTCGCAGTAATTTTTTTTAAAAGGAAGGGGATTATGGACGAACTTGAAAAAAAGGAAAAAGAAAAAGCCTTACAGGTCGCGATGGCTCAGATAGAAAAGCAGTTCGGGAAGGGTTCTATAATGAAGCTTGGGGACAAACCGAAAAGCGTTGATGTTCCCGTGATACCCACCGGCGCGCTGACTCTTGACCTTGCTACCGGAATCGGCGGAATCCCCTACGGACGAGTTACGGAGATTTACGGTCCTGAATCATCGGGTAAAACCACGCTCACTTTAAGTATAATCGGTGAGGCTCAAAAGCAGGGTTCGACCTGCGCTTTTATAGATGCCGAACATGCGCTTGACCCCGCCTATGCGGAGTCTATCGGGGTTAATACCAAAGACCTTGTTATCTCCCAGCCGGATACGGGGGAGCAGGCTCTTGAGATTGTCGAGGCGCTTGTGCGAAGCGGCGCGGTCGATTTGATTGTTGTCGACTCCGTTGCGGCGCTTGTTCCCAAATCCGAAATAGACGGCAATATGGGGGATGCGCAGATGGGGAATCAGGCAAGGCTGATGAGTCAGGCATTGCGTAAACTCACCGCGATTATCAGCAAAACCCGCACCGCGATTATATTTATCAACCAGATAAGAATGAAAATCGGCGTGGTTTACGGCAACCCCGAAACCACTACCGGCGGTATGGCTTTAAAGTTTTATTCCACGGTGCGTATAGAAATCCGAAGAAAAGAATCTTTGAAGAAAGGCAATGAATATTACGGCAACCTTGTCAAGACAAAGGTCGTGAAAAATAAACTTGCCGCTCCTTTCAAGACGGCGGAATTTGAAATTATTTTCGGGAAAGGTATTTCCAAATACGGGTGTCTTGTTGATGCCGCGCTTGATATCGGTATTATTCAGCGAAAAGGAACATGGTATTTTTACGGCGAAGACCGTCTCGCGCAGGGACGGGATAATGTTGTCAAGCTGGTTGAGGATGATGCCAAGCTCTATGAAAAATTGGATAAGCAGGTCAGGACTAAACTGAAAGAAGCGGGCGAAATGGCTGTTGCACCCAAAAAAGCGGTTGTTGATAACGATTTCGGAGAATGATAAATGGATAAAATCAAGGCTATTGTTTGCGGCGCTACCGGATACTCCGGTATGGAACTTCTGCGTTTGTTATCCCGCCACAGGTATATAGAGGTCGTTGGTGTAACATCGGAATCGAGCGCAGGTAAAACCGTAGGCGAAATAACCCCATCACTTGTTGAATACTCGAATCTTGTATATAGTTCTATCGGCGAACATTCCATATATGAGGGCGCGGATATAGCGTTTTTATGTCTTCCGCATGAACCCGCCGCGGTTTGCGCAAAGCATTTTCTTGACGGAGGAACTAAGGTTATTGACCTCAGCGCGGCTTACAGAATAAAAGACCTCGCAGTGTTTCAGGATGTTTACCGCTTTACCCATCCCCACCCCGAATTAGTCGATAACGCGGTTTACGGACTTTGTGAGTTATACCGTGATAAAATTAAGGAAGCAAGTCTTGTTGCCAATCCGGGATGCTATCCCACAAGCGCGCTTTTGCCATTGCTACCTCTTTATGCAAACGGGATTATTTCCAATGATGAGGTTATTATAGATTCCAAATCGGGATTTTCAGGGCGGGGAAAGAAAATCGACCTTGACGGGCTTTTTGTTGAGATGAATGAAAACTTTTACGCCTACAATATCGGAAAACATCGCCACCGTCCCGAAATTACACAGGAACTTTCCCGGTTCGCGGATAAGAATATCAAAGCGGTTTTTACGCCTCACGTTATCCCGCTTGACAGGGGGATTTTAAGCACAATTTACTTGGATATGGACGAAAGCGGTATCAACAAAACGCTTGATTTTCTTTCGGATTTCTATAAAAACGAAAAATTCGTCAAAGTAATGAAAGACCGTCTCCCGCAGATAAAATGGGTGTCGTATACAAATAACGTTTTAATCGGCGCGGAGTATGACTATGAGTGCGGAAAACTTGTAATAGTTTCGGTGATAGACAACTTAGTAAAAGGAGCTTCAGGGCAGGCTCTTCAGAACTGTAATATTATGTTCGGGTTTGAAGAGGCGGAGGGGCTTATTTAATATTCGGAGGGATTTATATGGAAGAGGAAGCAAAAGTTTTGTATGAAAAAGAAGAGGGGGGATTAACGTTTCCGCAGGGTTTTCACGCCGCCGGGGTGTCTTGCGGTATTAAGGAAGGGGGGTATAAAGATATTGGGATTGTGTTTTCCGATACGCCTTGCGTAGTTGCGGCGGCGTTTACTCAAAACAAGGTCAAAGCTGCGCCTGTCCTGTTGGATATGCAACGGCTTAAAAACAAGATTTCCGCGATTATTGTAAACAGCGGTAACGCCAACTGTCTGACAGGCAAAAAAGGTGAAGAGGATGCTCTTACTATGGCTACCGAGACCGAGAAAAAACTGAACCTGAAGCCGGGAAGCGTCCTTGTGGCATCAACAGGGGTTATCGGGGAGTATCTCAATATGGACAGGATTCTTTACGGCATAAACCGTATCACCCGAAATATCAATTATGACGACAATTACCTGAATTTTTCGCATAGTATAATGACTACCGATACGCGCACAAAGAACGTGGCATACAGCTTTAAGCTTGGAGGGAAGGCCGTTAAAATCGGGCTTACGGCAAAGGGAGCCGGAATGATAAAACCCGTCCTTGCGGTGCCTCACGCAACTATGCTTGTTTTTATTACTACCGATGCTAAAATCGCAAAGCCGTTATTGGAAAAAGCGCTTGAAAAGGCGATAGAGGTTTCGTTTAACCGCATATCGGTTGACAACGATACCAGCACCAATGATTCGGTTTTCCTTCTTGCGAACGAGCTTGCGGGAAATGCCGAAATTGTCGAGGAAAATGATGATTACAGGACTTTTTGCGAGGTTTTAACGGTCGGATGCACGGATATGGCGAAATTATTGGTTAAAGACGGCGAGGGTGCATCAAAACTCATAAAAATCACAATAAACAATGCAATGACAGCGGGTGATGCCGAAAAGGCGGCGCGAGCGATTGCCGATTCATATCTTGTGAAAACCGCTATGTTCGGAGGTAGTCCGAACTGGGGAAGAATCGTAAGCGCGCTTGGATATTCCGGCGCAAAATTCGATGTGTCAAAGCTAAAATTATATATCAACGACTTGGTTATTTACGAAAATAACACCGTGAATCGCCCGAATAAAAGTCAGGCTACTTCCGAGATGATTCCCAACGAAATACATATAACGTTAGACCTCAATCTCGGAAATAAGTCCTATTTTATGTGGACTTGCGACCTGACTTACGATTATGTAAAAATCAACGCCCATTATATAAGCTAACTAATCGACATTAAGAACGTTTTTTATGGCGTCGATAATGGAAGGTTTAGGCAAAGCGCCCGTAACCATCCTCGGTTCACCTTCTTTAGGAATGAAAAGCATAGAAGGAATACTGCTGATACCGAAAGCGCCGGCAAGTTCGCCTTCCTTATCCGTATCGACTTTGTAAATATCAATTTTGCCGTCATACTCGCGGGACAACTCCTCTAAAACCGGGGTAAGCATCCTGCATGGCCCGCACCAGTCCGCATAAAAATCCACGATACAGGGTTTATCGCCTGCAAAATCCCACTCTTTAGAGGTTTCATAGTCAAAAACCTTTTGCTTAAAAGCATCCTTAGTTAATTTTTCCATAGCGCTCTCCTATTTTTGTATTATTATAATATAATGATATGATTATTAAAAGTCAAGTTTTGATAAAAAAAAGAGGCTGCCCTATGCGGACAGCCTGAAAATTTAAGAGGCACTTTAGCGATGGTTTATCGATATGCCGGAGGTATCACAGGTGATATATATTTTATGGTTACCGTTGCCGTTGTATCCTTTGAACCTGCTACGGCTGTCTTCGGAAACCTTACTGAAATCCATTTCTTTAGATACTTTGCCGATTTCTGTTTTAGCATCTATATATACATTTTGAAGGGCGCTTTTGCTAAGGTTCATCTTGACTTCTCCAACCGATGAATTAACGTTAATATTTGCGGTATCATACCCGAAAGATATAATATCGACATTAATACCGCCGGTTTCGGATTTTAAGGTAGCCGTATAAGCATTCTTCATTTTGACGTTTAAGCCACCGGTAGTAACCGAAAGGTCGAGTTCCCTGACGTTTATTTCATTATCACAGGATATTCCGCCTACTTCGGCATATCCGAAAAGTTTATCCGCCACAACCCCGTTAAGTTTTAACCCGCCGGTTGTGGTTTCCGCAAATATCTCGTTAGCGGTAACCTTTTTAAGTTCCAAACCGCCGGTTGTAGTAACGGCGTTGATTTCTTCGCAAACCGAGTTTTGAATTTTTAACCCGCCGGTTGTTACTTTGACATCCATAATAACCGCGATGGAATTTGCTACTATCACCCCTCCGGTTGTTGCTCTGACTTTTAGATATTCAACGGGGTTGGATATATTTATATCCACACCGCCGGTTGTTGTCTTAATATTTAGGTCATTGAATTCAAGTCCTTCGGGTATATACGCCGTAACGTCCGAACCTATACCGTAGATGTTCCAATAATCGGGTTTGAGGTCGTTACCGAAATCTAAAGATATGGTTCCCGGGGTGTTGGTGGAAACGGAATAAAAGGTATTATCTTTTAAGTAATTTTCACCGTAGGTATATCCGCCTGCATCAACGTAGTTGGATACTACAATAACAATATTTTCCACGTCGGCGTTTACAAATTTAATTCCGCCTTGTTTTCCCGATACGATTAAATTACTTGCGAAATTCGGGGAAACTTCAATGGTTTCAACATCATAAACCCTCACTCCGGGTGTCCAAAAACTTCCGCACCCTGCAAGCGATACACCAAATATCGCCGCAATAAAAAATTTATATATCAGTTTCATTTTAATCCTCCCGAATTTAAAAGACAAAATTCAATTTAGCAATGGAGACATTAATTCCCTGCTTGTCAACGAAAGCATAATTATCCCCCCGTATATCAAGAGGCTCAATATAAACCATTGATTCACGGGCCTTTTTATTATAGTTAAAGTAATATATAGGCGCGCCTATAATATCGTAAAGATAACTTGCGGCAAACAGGGCGATACTTCCCCAGTGCAATGCGCTGTAAACGTTAGGGTTGTCGATAGCGCGGGTTTCCACTCCAATTTGCGCACCGATATACCCGACAGCGGCGAGCCCGGTCATAGTAAGAGCGATAGTTCCGCCTCGCGTATTACCGAGAGTAAAATGTGCAAGACCTAATCCGGGAACACAAATTCCAAGCGATTCCGCGACAATTAAGCGCGCGGGACTTAGCGGGCGGATTGAGCTTGTTGTTACCGCAGGCGTATAGAGCGGCGCAACAGTGGGAGTTGACGGTTCAACGGGGGTGTATGAAGCCGGTCTGCCCCCGTTATCAATAACGGTGGTTGTTGTGGTAGTTGTAGTTGTGGTGATAATCCGTCTTCCGCTACCGTCGATATTGGTAGAAACCGAGTGCTTTTGCTTTTCTCTTGCGCGGGTTTCGGCTTCTTTTCTTTTTTGTTCCTCTTCGCGCTCGCGTTCCACCCGTGCTTTTTCCTCCCTGTATCTGCGAAGGTTTTCCTGAGCTTCCTCGATTTTAGCATCTAAATATACTTCGTCGCTTACCGTTTCGGCAAACATCACAGGCGATACAAGCAATAACGCCAGAATTATTCCTTTCTTCATTTGATTTCCTCCTGAGATATTATCGTAAAAGGTTTTTATTCTCTTATCAACTATTTAAACACCTTTAAAGTCGAAATACGTTACTTATTTTTTTAAAATGCTTTAGAGTTAGACAGGGAAAGGAGTTGCTCGAAATTGATTTGGAAAGGTATGAACTTAGTTTGTTTTTGGTCATTTGGGGGCGTTATAGAGATGGGGTTTTTGTTTTCCCGCATTGATTTTAGGAAGATGCTAAATATGATTTTGTAATAAGTTGAACTTTACCGATATTTTTTAGCATTACGGAAATGCTTTGACGAATATAATCAAAGGCTTGAATGTCTCTTTGGTTAGTTTCGCAGGCACATATCAAAAATATGTAATCGGTATTTTCCGGCAGATAGTCGGGAAATCCGAGTTTTAATATCAACAGACTATCGGTAAAACATTCTTTTAAATCCTTTAAAAAGATTCGTTTTGCCGCTTCTTCATTTTTATATTTCTTTTTTAAATCTTTTATCTTTTTTTCAAGTCTTTTTATTTCAATAAAAATTATTTTGTTTTCTTTTTTTTCTAAAATGTCAACAGAACAAAGTCCGGGATAAAATTCTTGTTTTATTTTATTAAATTCGATTTTCTCGTCTTGAAACACAAGTCCGTCGCAATCTTGCGTAAAATCCCGTTTTTTATATTTATCAAAATCGTACATATATTCCGCCTTCAGAAATTCCCGTATTCTTTTAATGTAATATCAAAATAAGATTCGTTCAGGGGTTCCATCATTTTTAAAAGTGTTTCCATATTGGAATTACTTTCGCCAATAGATGTTTCATTTTCCAACTCCAAGTTCAGAAATGAGCAATTTTCCAATGAAAACCTGTCGGAGTTTATGAGAAATTCTGTGTATCTTAAGATTAGCGGACTGTGAGTAGTTATCACGACTTTTACACCTAATTCGGTAAGCGCGGTTAAGACATCAACAAGTTTAACGGCAAGCGAGGGGTGCAGATGGTTTTCAGGCTCTTCAATAAACAAAATCGAATCTTTATCCAATAATCCGCGTTCTAATAACAGATAGATAATTCCGAAAATTTTTACGCCGGTAGCAACGGAGGAGAAATGAAACTCTTTTTTGTTTTTTAAGAAATATGCCCCTTTGGCGCTGTCGTATCTGAATTTGCCGTTTACAATTTCTTCTATTTTCTTAATGATTTCTACGGATGGGGTTTCGGAAATTCCGATACTTGATATATCGCGCAAAGTATCCCAATATATATCGGGAACCCCGTAATTCGCCTTATAAAAACCCCTGTAATTTAGAATAGCCTTTTCAATATCAAATAAAAGCGGGGTTGGCAAATAAGAAATATGGTTTCTAAATTCCAAGTTTTTTTCAATTATTTTTACGGCGAATTTCCATTTATCGGTAGGATTAATTTTAATTTCAATTTTATTGTTCCATTTTACTAAACAATTCCTTTTTTCCGAAAATTTGTTTACCAATTCGCCTATATTTGCTTGCTGAAATACCCATCTGACTTTATTTTGTAGAGCGGTTCCATTTATCGGTTCATCTTTTTTGTTATATTCGGAAATTCCACTAAGAATAGAATAAGCAAACTTAGTTATAAAACTTTTGCCGCTCTGGTTTTTTCCTGCAATTATTGTAAAAGGCTTAACCGTTAAATTGGCTTTGCTTATAGGCCCTAAGTTTTCAAAATAAAACTCCATCGTTTATCTCCACTAACTATATGTTTTATTATATCATATATAAAATGCTAATACAAATATACAAATATTTATTTATTCAATCTCCCACTTAATAAATAGGATTACGACCTGCTTTTTACTTGCTTTTTTTCCGAAATTTTATCATAATATCTATCCTGAATAATTTAAAATGCTCAGTAACGATAAAACGCGGGGTTTCTAAATGAAAATAGGCTTACCGTATGCTTTAAATCATTATTTTTACAGGACTTTTTGGAAAACTTTTTTTGAGGAGATAGGCGCGGAGGTGATAGAATCCCCGCAGACATCCAAGGAGATTGTCGATTTAGGGGTTAAAAGTGCGGTGCCGGAACTTTGCGTACCGGTTAAGATTTATGTCGGGCATTTTTTGTATCTCCTGCAGTCCGGGGTGGATTATGTCTATGTTCCCCGTCTTATAAGTATCCGTAAAGGTGATACATTCTGTCCGAAATTTTTAGGTCTCCCCGATATGCTAAGCCATCAATTCCCCGAATATGCGGACAAAATCCTTACTCATCAGGTTAATTCGCGTGAGGAGAATATCGGGACTTTACAAAATTATCTTTCTATCGGCAGAATTATAACTCAGAATACGCAAAAAATTCGACAAGCTATAAAATCAGCCAATAAAAAATGGATAGAGTTCAGAAACCTCTGTCTTGACGGGTATAATTGCCGTGAAGCCGAGAACAAAGTTTTTAGAGGCGTTTCTCCGAAACCGTCATCGCACGATATTAAAATCGGGGTTATCGGGTATGTTTATAATGTATATGATAATTATATCAGTATGGATATTATCAATAAACTCAATAAAATGGGAACGGATGCCGTTACCTTTGAGATGGTATCGCTAAGCGATACCGAAAAACAGCTTTCCGAAAAACTCAGGAAAGATATTTTCTGGACTTTTTCAAACAAGATTTTCGCTGCGGGGTACCATTTTTTTGAAGACCCTTCCATAGACGGCGTAATCCATCTGACGGCGTTCGGGTGCGGGCCTGATTCCTTTCTCGGCAAGGTGCTTGACCTTGACTCCGATGATTTTAAAAAGCCGTTTATGACCGTGCGTATAGATGAGCATACCGGGGAAAGCCATCTGGTTACCCGTATTGAGGCGTTTGTCGATATGATTAGGCGACGGAAATTTAAAACGTCGGATTCTGCGGAGGTGGGAAAATGAAAATCACTTTTCCTTATATGGGAACCGTTGTTATATACAAAAAGCTCCTTGAACTTTTGGGGCATGAGGCGATTTGCCCTCCCCGTCCAACCCGTAAAACAATAGACCTCGGGGTTAAGCATAGCCCGGAGTTTGCATGCTTTCCGTATAAAGCTATAATGGGTTCATATCTTCAGGCGATAGAACTCGGCGCCGATGCGATTATCACGTCCGGAGGTTTCGGACCCTGTCGTGCGGGGTATTACGGCGAGGTTCATAAAAAGACGCTTGGCAAATTAGGACATAATATTGACATTATGATTCTCGAAAGCTACAAACGGAATTTCAAATACTTCTGGAGAATTGTCAAAAAGCTCAAGGGGAAAAATAGTTGGCGTAAGGTTATTCAGGTGTTTTTTACGGTCTATGAGCTTGCCCATACCCTTGATGCGCTTGAAAAAATCGTGCAGGTAAGACGCGCCTATGAAACGGAAAAGGGCTCGTTTTCCCGGGCGTGGCAGAAAGTCAACGAACGTTTCGACAAAGAAGTAAAGACAAAAAAAGATATTCACCGGATATACAAGGAAAGCAAGGAATATTTAGAATCCATACCTTACAAGGAAAAGCCCGAAAATGAAAAAATCCGTCTCGGTATTGTCGGCGAGATTTATGTCGTGATGGAATCTTCCATCAACCTTAATATAGAAGAGGTTTTAAACGGTTTGGGATGCGAGGTTGAACGCAATCTGTATCTTTCGGAGTGGATAGACGATAATATTATGCCTAAGATGTTTGCACGCACGTCTATGCAGGAAAAAATCCTTAATCTTAGCCGCGAATATATGGAGGTTCGTATCGGGGGACATGAAAACGAAACTATCGGGCATATAATCGACTATAAGAAACGAGGTTTTGACGGGATTATCCATATTATGCCGTTTGCCTGTCTGCCTGAACTTATATCGCAAAGTATAATACCCAAAGTTTCAAAGGATTATGATATACCTATTTATACCATATCTATTGATGAGCAAACCGCTATTGCCAACCATATAACAAGAATTGAAGCGTTTATAGAGTTGATTAAGGGAAGGAAAGGGACACAGGCTCTCTCTTAGACGCAAATTAAGGAGAAAACAATGAAAACATATCTCGGAGTGGATGTAGGCTCTGTAAGCACCAATGTTGTTGCTTTAAATGAGGAATGCGAGGTTATATCGCGTCAATATCTAAGGACAAGCGGGCGACCTTTGGAGAAGGTCAGGGAGGCATTGCGAAACCTCAATTCGGAGCTTCCGGAGCTTGACGTGCTTGCTGTCGGGACAACAGGAAGCGGAAGGCAACTTACCGGTATTATGATTGGCGCGGATATGGTCAAGAACGAGATTACCGCGCACGCCTACTCGGCTATCCATTCCTATCCCGACGTGAGGACTATTATTGAAATAGGCGGGCAGGACTCAAAACTTATTCTTATAAAAGACCAGCTTGTCGTTGATTTTGCGATGAATACCGTATGCGCAGCGGGGACAGGCTCATTCCTTGACCATCAGTCAGAACGTCTTGATATACCTATCGAAAAATTCGGCGATATGGCGCTTAACTCTAAAAGGCATGTCCGTATTGCGGGACGATGCACTGTGTTTGCCGAGTCGGATATGATTTCAAAACATCAGTTCGGGTTTTCCAACGAGGATATAATCAACGGACTTTGCGAAGCCCTTGTGCGAAATTATATCAACAACCTCGGCCGAGGCAAAGTGCTTGAGCCTCCGTTTGTTTTTCAGGGCGGCGTTGCGGCTAATAAAGGTATCCGTGCCGCTTTTGAGCGCGAACTTGAATGCGAAATCAATATCCCTGAAAATTACGACGTTATGGGCGCTATCGGCGCCGCGCTTATAGCTCGTGAGCATTTCCTTAAAACCTCCGAAAAAACCAAATTCCGCGGGTTCTCATCCGTTGACCTCGATTTTACTCCATCCGCTTTCGAGTGCGATGACTGCACAAACCGTTGCGAAGTGATTAAGGTCGAGATGGACGGTAAAGTCGTTGCGATGTGGGGAGACCGTTGTATGAAATGGACTAACTCAGTGCGGTAGAATACGGATAAAATATCAGGTTGTTTATCAATTTGACAAGAAGATTATACTATCATATAATTCTATGAATAAATATATTTTGGGGATATGAATGTTGACTAAAGATGAGATAGTTGATTTAAAAAATTGCTCCTATGAAGATTTTGAACAATATCTTAATTCCGCATCCGATACAAAAACGCTATATTCAATTTTAGATAAATTGGGACGGTTGCCGAATGATTTTAATGGGGAGTGTTTTGTTAATTTAACCGGGCATCCGAGTGAAAAGATAAGATTGCTTGCCGTAAAAAATATAGGAAAACTGTGTAATGAAAAGTTTTTAAATTTATTGGAAGCAGTAGTTGATGAAGAAGAAAATACAATGGTTAGGCGTGAAGCCGTATCATCTGTTGGTAGAATGAGAAGCAAAAAAGCAATTCCTTTTTTAATTAGAAGTTTGAAAGACAATGACCCTAAGGTGGTATTACAGGCTCTTAGGGGTTTATTGGTTTTTAAAGATAATGATATGGTTATTGAGGAATTGAAAAAATTGGCAAATCATCCGAACGAGTTAATTCAAAGCGTAATTGAGAAAGAATTTTCTAATGAATTTATAGATTCAAAAGATTTAGAACACCAACTTTCCCCGGATTATTTAAAAAACACTGCTGTTAATGGTGATGTTTTGGAAGTTTTAAAATTAGTTCCGAATGAATCAATTCATCTGACGTTTACTTCTCCACCGTATTATAATGCACGAGATTACTCAATATACCAAAGCTATTCGGAATATCTGGCTTTTTTACGGGATGTGTTCAAAGAAGTTCATCGTATTACAAAGGAAGGGAGGTTTTTTATATTAAACACGTCTCCAATTATTATACCAAGGGTTAGTCGTCAATATTCAAGCAAAAGATACCCCATTCCTTTTGATATACATCCGATTCTAATAGATATGGGATGGGAGTTTATTGATGATATAATATGGGCAAAACCTGAAGCCAGCGCAAAAGATAGAAATTCGGGTTTCAGGCAACATAGAAAACCTTTAGCTTATAAACCTACGGCTGTTACGGAATACCTAATGGTTTATAGAAAAAAAACCCATAAATTGATTGATTGGAATATCAGACAATATGATTTTGCAACTGTCGAAGAAAGCAAGGTGTTCGGGGATGTTGACAAAAGCAATATTTGGAATATTGACCCTACTTTTGATAAAACTCATACGGCGGTTTTTCCCGTGGAATTATGCAATAGAGTCATAAAATACTATTCGTTTAAAAGAGATTTGGTTTTTGACCCATTCGGTGGTAGCGGCACTTTAGGAAAGGCTGCCCTATATTCAGACAGATTTTTCTTTTTAACGGAAATTTCAAAGAAATATTTTGAACGTATGAGGGAAAATATTGGGGAAGCATATATTTTTAACAGGAATTTTCCGCCGAAATTCTATCCCGTTTCCGAATTTTCCAAAATTATAAAGGACAAAATATGACAATTACGGAACAGGTAGCCAAGAGAATTATTATTAATTTACTCAAAGGTAAGGATTATCGTATTGAAATTGTTACTTTGCTTAATGCGGCTTTTCTTCAATACGCTATTGATTTCTTTAAAAAAGTTGTTGATGCAAAATTAAAAAACGAGAATATTAATATTGATTGGTATAAAAAGGAATTACTTTCTAATAACTTGCCTTCAGAAGAAATAAGTATAAATGCCGGTCTAAGTAAAAAGACAATTTCCAATATGTATAATTCGGCTTCAAAGGAAATAGTTATTGAAGCCTCAAATTTACATTATGAGCAACTTTATAATGCGATAAGTTCGCTTGTTGATGATGACAACGATTTTAACTTAACCTTAAATATCAAAATGAATTCGGTTAGTGTCGAATTAAATATAAGCGAAAGTCTAATAGTAATAAATTCATTGGCGGTAAAACGTGCGGCTTTAAGAGGTGGTTTTTGGAGTAGCGCCGGGAAAAGAGTTGAAAAACCGTTAATGTTGACGTTATGTAAACTATATAGGGTTTCCGAAATAAATTATTCCATTAAGCTTAAAAATACAAAGTCTCCTTCTGATATTTCCAATTTGGATTTTGAACGGGAAATAGATTTTTATCTTATTAATGGTGAAAGTGAATACAAATGCGAAATTAAGTTAATGGGAAAAGGAAATCCCGAAAGTGCGGATGCAGTGATTGCAAGGGATAGCCGTATTTTTGTTGCGGACAAACTTTCGGACAGCAATAAAAACCAACTTAATAGCTTAGGGGTTGAATGGGTTGAGCTTCGTAGTGAAAACGGATATAGAAAATTTCAAAGAGTTTTGGAAAATTTAGATATTCCTTTTGACGGCAATGGAGATTTTACGGAAGAATACTTGGAACAAATTTTTTCGGAAATTTTTAAATTATAAATACCAACTTTTCCCGCGGAGAGGGGTATGATTTCCAATAATGTAAACAAAATTCTGCATGGCGATTGTGTCGATATTCTAAAGTCTATCCCCGATAATACTATCGACCTGATTTTTGCCGACCCGCCGTATAACCTTCAGCTTCAAAACGAGCTTTGGCGTCCCAATCAAACCAAAGTCGCCGGTGTCAACGACAAATGGGATAAATTCGCCGATTTTGATACCTACGATAATTTTTCTATCGCTTGGCTTTCCGAGTGCAGACGGGTTTTAAAAAAGGACGGGGCTATCTGGGTGATAGGTTCGTATCATAATATATTCAGGCTCGGCAGGATTATTCAGGATACGGGATTCTGGATTTTAAACGATATTCTTTGGATAAAAACCAACCCTATGCCGAACTTTAAAGGAACTCGGTTTAATAACGCTCACGAAACGCTTATTTGGGCATCAAAGCAAAAAGACTCCCGTTATACGTTCCATTACAAGACTATGAAGTCTTTTAACGATGATTTACAGCTTAGAAGCGACTGGTATATCCCGATTTGTAACGGAAACGAGAGGATAAAGATAAACGGAAGGAAAGCCCATTCCACGCAGAAACCCGAGGCGTTACTCCACAGGATTATCAGCGCAACCTCTAACCCCGGTGATATTGTGCTTGACCCGTTTGCCGGAAGCGGGACTACTCTCGCGGTTGCTAAAAAATTGGGCAGGAACTTTATCGGGATTGAGAGGGAATCGTTTTACGTTGATATTATAAACCGTAGGCTTGATAGCATTAAATCCCCCGATACGCAAAACCTTGGGTACCCGCTTGAAGCCAAGAAGCCGAGAGTTCCGTTCGGGAATCTAATCGAAAACGGGTATATCAAATCGGGCGAGCTTTTATATTCCAAAGACAGGAAACACCAAGCAAGGGTTTTATCTAACGGCACCGTTACGGTTGATGAAATCTGCGGGTCTATTCACAAGGTCGGCGCAGAGCTGATAAATAAACCATCGTGCAACGGATGGACGTTTTGGTATGTGGAGAGAGACGGCGCGCTTGTAAGTATAGATGAACTGCGCGAAAGGTTTATATCGGAGTCTGTGATTTAACGCGTCGGATAGATTATTGTGGGGATACTCCTGTTTTCCTTATTACGACAAGATTAGATTCTTCGCGGGTTAGACTGACGCGGGTATAATCAGAATGACACTTTACGGGGAGCGCGATGTTTACCGGGCGGAGTCGAAATGACCGCCCCCACAACAATTCGCGGGTTAGATTGACGCGGGCATAATTCATCCGCTCCCCGAGTTGTCATGCACGAAGGGCATGGCAGTATCGAGGGGGACACTTTTAAACCAATCTCGGTTCTTACCATCAATATCAACACCCCTGCTCATTACTTATCCAACGTCTTGGACTTGATAATCTGGTCGGTTAAACCGTCAGCGAGCTTTTCAAGCGCCGTGTCGATATAGTTCTTATCCTCAATTTTCCTGCGCAACGCTTCGATGGTTTTCTTTGACAAGCCGTTAAAACGAGAGATTTGCTTACCATACATCCTTGTCCTTCCTTGCCCATCCGTCGGGCATTTATACTTCAGGCATCCTTTCCTAAAGCTATTCTATCATAATTTCGGCAGAAATACAAGAGTTTTTAGAAATTCCTTGCTTATTATTTCCAAAAATTTTCACCTTATATTAACCCAAGTTTCCCAGCGAAGCGCGAAAAAGGTTAATTTTGGATAAATTTTGGGAGCTAATTCTTTATATATCAATAAAAGATATGCGGAAACGCCTATGTAGTCCCCCATTGGCAGGTTTTATC